>Ga0073899_10000057_pt1 | contig 92326 bp, 83 predicted proteins | sample KloWWTmetaKNB5Ph_FD_88975 | JGI IMG/M metagenome (GOLD analysis project Ga0073899, IMG submission 88975) | Active sludge microbial communities from Klosterneuburg, Austria, studying microevolution and ecology of nitrifiers - Klosterneuburg... | ecosystem: Engineered > WWTP > Aerobic digester >... | reverse complement strand
TGGGTGAGATGTACGTAATTCATTCGTGGCAACTTTGACTTGGCGGTCTAGGGGCTCGGATGCTAGTGCATCTCGCCCTTCTACCCAATTAATCAAAATTGCACTTCGAACTTGAACTCGCGGACTAATAATGGTTGTGGTGGCCTGCACAACCTCATCCGGTTTGATCATGCTTGCAATAACTCTGGAGAATCCCACAGTGTTAATCGCACCTGAAATGGATTACTCGCGTCGTTTTGGCGGTATCGCGCGGCTCTATGGCGATGCCGCGTTGGCACGTCTTGGGGTATCCCACGTTTATGTTATCGGTATCGGTGGTGTTGGTTCCTGGGCGGCGGAGGCGCTGGCGCGCTCGGCGGTCGGGCGGATCACCCTGATTGACCTTGACCATGTTGCTGAGTCCAACACCAATCGGCAGATCCACGCACTCGACGGTGAGTATGGCCGCGCCAAGGTGCAGGCGATGGCGTCGCGCATCCTGGCCATCAATCCGTCCTGTGTCGTTACGCAGATCGATGATTTCATCAGCCCGGAAAACGTTGCGGCGCTGCTGATAAAAAGTACATTGCATGAATGCGTGCTCGATGCCATTGACCAGGTACGCGCCAAGGCGGCACTGATCGCCCATTGCCGGACTATTGATCTGCCGGTTGTAACCACTGGCGCCGCCGGTGGACGTCGCGATCCGACGCGCATCCAGGTTGCCGATCTGGCGCGTACCGAGCACGATCCGCTGGCGGCGCGACTGCGTGCGCAATTACGCAAGAGCTACAATTTTCCGCGTGGATCAAAACAGAACTTTGGCGTTGATTGTGTGTTCTCCATCGAGCCGATCGTCCGCCCGGAGAACGCGGCACTGGCCTGCGATATCGACGCAGCACCGCCTGACCACATCAGTCTGCAAGGTCTTAATTGTGCCGGCTACGGCTCGGCTGTGGCGGTCACCGCGAGTTTTGGTATGGCGGCGGCGGCACGCGTTATTGACCGCCTGCTTGCAGAATAGTGAAACTCCGGATTCCTGATTTCGCGGGAATGACGACTGAAGGAAGCCGATGAAGCGCCTGCGGCGTGTGTATACTTCCGGTCATGAACCCTGAAGCCTCTTTATCCCCGGTCATCCTGATCACCGGTGCCGCGCGGCGTGTCGGCGCGGAAATCGCCCGCACGCTGCATGCAGCTGGTGCCCGCGTGATCCTGCATTATCGTTCTTCGGTACAGGAAGCCACGGCGCTGGCGGTGGAACTGAATGTGGTGCGGCCCGGTTCGGCAGTTTGCATCCAGGCTGATTTGTGCGACAACGCACAGATCGTTGGTCTCGTCGAATCCGCTGTCGCGCAGTTTGGTCGGCTCGATGCGCTGGTGAATAACGCCTCGGCCTTTTATGCAACACCGCTCGGCAGCATCGACGAACAGGCCTGGCAGGAACTTATCGGCAGCAATCTGAAGGCGCCGCTGTTTCTCAGCCAGGCCGCGGCGGTACATCTGCATGCATCGTGTGGCACCATCGTCAATATCACCGACATCCACGCCGAGCGACCGCTGAAGAATTTTCCGCTTTACTGTGCCGCCAAGGCCGGTTTGCTTGGTTTGACGCGTGCGCTGGCACTGGAGTTGGCTCCTGCCGTGCGCGTCAACGCCGTGGCACCGGGGCCGGTCGAATGGCCGGTGGGCGCCGCGGCTGGTGAGTTCGATGACAACGCAAAGTCTACGATTGTTTCGCGTACGCTTCTGCAACGTCAGGGCTCGTCTGCCGACATCGCACGTGCTGTACGTTTTCTTATTTTCGATGCGCCGTATGTCACCGGCCAGGTCATCAATGTCGATGGCGGGCGCAGCATTTATCTTTGATCTCATGAATACAACAAAATCTACCGCCTCCAACGCATCACCGACCGCACGCCAGTTCGACCGACAGCGCATCGAGGGCAACAAGTTGGCCAAGCGTCTGCGCCGCAATGCCGGTCAGGCCATCGCTGATTTCAATATGATTGAACAGGGCGACAAGGTCATGGTCTGCCTGTCTGGTGGCAAGGACTCTTTCGGCTTGCTCGATATCCTGCTACACCTGCGCGAGCATGCGCCGATCGACTTCGAGCTTGTCGCCGTGAATCTCGATCAGAAGCAGCCGGGTTTCCCCGCCGAGGTGCTGCCGAATTACCTGCGCACCATCGGCGTGCCGTTTCACATCGAGGATCAGGACACCTATTCCATCGTCAAGCGTGTGGTACCGGAGGGCAAGACAACCTGCGCGCTGTGTTCGCGCCTGCGTCGTGGCATTCTGTATCGCGTAGCAGGCGAGCTTGGCGCAACAAAAATTGCTCTGGGCCACCATCGTGACGACATTCTCGAAACACTGTTCCTCAATATGTTCTTTGCCGGCAAGCTGAAGGCGATGCCGCCGAAGCTGGTATCCGACGATGGCAAGAATATTGTCATTCGTCCGCTGGCCTATTGCAGCGAGAAGGATCTTGCCGTCTGGGCTGCGCTGCGCGAATTTCCGATCATTCCCTGCGATCTGTGCGGTAGCCAGGAACAGTTGCAGCGCAAGCAGATCAAGCAGATGCTCAACGACTGGCAAAAGCGTTTTCCCGGACGTATCGAATCACTGTTCCGCAGTCTGCAGAATGTCGTGCCCTCGCATCTTGCCGATCCGCGCCACTTCGATTTCGCTGGCCTGCGGCCGAGCGGCCAGCCCGATCCGCAAGGCGACCGCGCTTTCGATGCCGAGGATTTTGATGCTCTCGCTGTGTCCGCAGGGAGTGCATGCAACACGGGAGAGGATGTCGGGGTGATCAATTTCCAGCTGCGTACGGGGCGGCCAGAAACGACTCCGTAACGTGAGCTTTCTGCCGCAGATGCGCTCGCGATGTCTTGTTTGTCATGAAGCAACGTGTACAATCGAAGCCAATCTCCAGCAACGATGCCTGCCGCATTACGACTGGCGTCAGCCTTGATACTTAGCGATGAGTCAGAAAACACATAAATTCAGTCCGCTCTTCGCCGACATTACCGGCGGCAAGTTTTTGATCGAGAAACTTGGTCACGCTGAAGCCGTGCAGGCGCTTGAGCGTTGTTTCAATCGCATGGAGCGCGCCGTTACAACCTTCAAGGGCCGCGTAGCCAAGCGTAGCGGCAGCCACATCATGGCGGTGTTTGGTAATGCCGAGGAGGCATTGCGTGCTGCCTGCGAAATGCAGGAGCGTGTCGAAACATTGCCGGCGGTGTCCGGCATCAAGCTGGCAATCGGCATCGGCTTTCATTACGGAACGCTGCAGGATGAAAACAACGATGTTTTCGGCGAGACGGTGAATATTGCTTCACGTCTGGTCAAGCAGGCCCGGCTTGGTCAGATCGTCACCAGCGGCGCTGCTATCGCCACGTTTCCAGCAAGCCTGCGGCAGATGACCCGGGCGCTTGACCTGCCGCCAATCAAGAACAAGAACGAGGATGTTGGCATATTTGAAGTGCTCTGGAAGGACATTGGCAATGCGCCAGCAGTGGGGCCCGTCTCGACTGTATGCCTGCGTCTGCGGCATGGCGATCGCGAAATCCTGATGAACACCACTGCTCCACTCATCACGCTCGGGCGCAATGAACGAAGCGATCTGGTCATCAAGGATCAGCGCGCTTCACGCAATCATTGTCGCATCGAGATGCGCCGCGACAGTTTTGTTCTGCTGGATATAAGCACCAATGGTACTTTTGTCAGCCCGCATGATGGTGCCGATTTTTATCTCAAGCAGGGCGCAACCACCCTCAAGGGCAGTGGTCGTCTGTGCTTTGGCCAGGCATTTTTCGAGGACATCCCGGATCTCGTTGATTACGAGGTTTGCCAGGAACCCCAATAGGCACCGTTCCCCTGCTGCCACCCTGCTGTTGTTGAGACCGATGTTCCAGCCATGGCCAGTTCAAGGCCATCTGTTTTACACACCTACCGTCAGCCTCCGTTGCAGAAAACCTCTTCAACCCAGGGGGTATTGTGCTTCCCCGATCGAGTCGAGTTCCGTCATAATTCGCGGTTTAAACGACAGGAAAGAAAAGCAATGAGCCAGACAACTACTGCAAGCGGACTCGTCATCGAGGACATCATCGTCGGCGAAGGCGCCGAAGCGGTTCGCGGCCATGCCGTGCTGGTGCATTACACGGGCTGGCTGATGGACGGACGCAAATTCGATTCGAGCAAGGATCGCCGCGAACCTTTTGAATTTCGTCTCGGCGGTCGCGAAGTCATCGCCGGCTGGGACGAAGGTGTGGCCGGCATGAAAATCGGCGGTACCCGCAAACTCACTATTCCGCCGGAGCTTGGCTATGGTGCGCGCGGAGCGGGCGGCGCCATTCCACCAAATGCCACGCTGCTTTTCGAGGTCGAACTGCTCGACCTTGGTTGAAATACTGAAATTTTGAAGCAAAAATAAAAAGGCCAGCTTTCAAGCTGGCCTTTTTACAAACCTGTACAACTGGCTCAAATTTATTTCGCGCCGGCAAGAACCCACTTCACAAGTGCCTTGATGTCGTCATCCTTCACCATTACGTTGGCGGGCATCGGAATGCCACCGGTCACAGCTTTCCAGTTCGGGCCGCCGGTCGCATCGGTTCCCTTCTTGATGCGGTCAAAAAGTTTGGCTTCCGCACCGGCTTGGCCGGCATATTTCTTGGCGATATCCTGATAGGAGGGGCCAACCAGCTTCTTGTCAACTGCGTGGCAGGCAAGGCAATTGTTCTTCTTTGCCAGGTCGGTGTTGGCCAGTGCAACGGTGGATGTCAGAACAGCGGCAGCTGTCAGGGCAGAGATCAAAATGGATTTCATAAATTCCTCTTATTGGTCAGTAAATGATGCGTGGATAAATAAAATAATCGCGACTAAAAAGTTGGTAAATTTTACAACAAAAAGCCATGCTTGAGAATCCGTTCCAGTTCCGTCCAGTTTTCCATCGGAGACAGGCAGGTAACGCCTGAACATACCCAGGCGTTGACATGGGTGCTTTCGGGTTTTCTCAAAACTTCAGGGAGATCATTGATGGCATTGGGTAAACCCAGTATCTGGACATCCGGTAAAACCATACGGGCCAAACGTTCCTGCCACTCGGCAACCTGATCCTTAGGGCCGCGCAGTAATACCAGACGCGGGGGTGTCAGCCACTCTTCCAGGGCTCGCAGCATCGATGCGCAACCGCCCGGCTGTTGTAGCATTTGTGCCTGAAACAGATGCAGCGTACGCTCCGCAGCATCGGCATAGCGCTGCTCGCCACATAGCTGTGCCAGGCGCTGCAAGGACCATGCAGCGACGGCATTGCCCGCTGGCATGGCGTTATCGTGGCCGGGCTTGGGGCGATGAATCAGGGGTTCGTGATCATGGCGGGTAAAGAAGAAGCCACCCAACTGACGATCCTCAAAATTTTCCAGCAGTGCGTCGGCCAGTTCCCGTGCGAACGCAAGGTCCTCGATGCGAAAATCCGTTTGTAGCATCTCGAGCAAGGCGGCAATCAGAAAGGCATGATCGTCGAGATAGGCATCGAGATGTGCCCGGCCATCTTTGCCGGTTGCCAGTAGCCGACCGTCCTTCTAGAAAACGGTGCGCACGAAGGTCAGCGCACCGCGCGCCGAGGCTAGCCAGTCGGCGCGCCGGAAAATCCGCGCGGCATGCACCATGCCCTCAATCATCAGGGCATTCCAGCTGGTCAGGATTTTTTCGTCGCGGCCCGGGTGGATACGTTGCTCGCGTGCGGCGAAGAGCTTGGCGCGTGCCGATTCAATCGATGCGGCAGCATCCTTATCATGTTGGTCGAGAGCCACGGTAATGCGCAAATTCCACAATGCATTCTCGAAATTTGGTGGGCCGTTAAGGCCCCAATGTCGCGCAGCAAAAGCATATTCGTCTGGCGAGAGAAGTTGCCGCACCTCGGACGAGTCCCATACGTAGAACTTTCCCTCTTTACCCTCCGAATCGGCGTCGAGCGAAGAATAATAACCGCCCTCACCTGCTGCTGCCGGAGATTGCATTTCGCGCATTGTCCAGGTTGCGATACCTTCTGCCGCAGCTCGAAACAGTGCATCGTCGGTCATCGCCCAGGCCTCGGCGTAGAGCGCCAGCAGCGGTCCATTGTCGTAGAGCATTTTTTCAAAATGGGGAATACTCCATTCTTCATCGACGCTGTAGCGCGAAAATCCGCCGCCCAACTGATCGTGAATCCCTCCCTCCGCCATGCGTCGCAATGTAGTCAGCGCCATCTTGCCGGCTTCCGCATCCCCGTACTGCGTCGCCCGCCGCATCAGAAAAGCCAGATCGCCGGGATGCGGGAATTTTGGCGCATCGCCAAAACCTCCGTGAACCGTGTCGAAGCTTGCGTCGAGTGCTTTGCGCAATGCATTCAGCGGCCGCACGTCAAGATCATCTGGCGCAGTAGCGCGTGGCAGCATCTCCGACATGGCCTTCAATAGGGCAGTGTTCTGCTTGTCGATATCGCTGCGGCGTTCGACAAAGACCTGCGCCATCTGCTTTAGCAGGTCAGGAAAGCCAGGCAAGCCATAGCGCGGTGACTTTGGAAAATAGGTGCCGCCGAAGAAGGGTGCGCCGTCCGGTGTCAGAAACATCGTCAGCGGCCAGCCGCCAGTGCGGTGTGTCAGCATCTGCTGCGCCGTCTGGTAAATCTGGTCGAGATCGGGGCGCTCCTCACGATCAACCTTGATACAAACGAACAGCCGGTTCATCACAGCGGCGACATCGGCATCCTCAAAGGACTCATGCGCCATGACATGGCACCAGTGGCAGGCGGAATAGCCAATGGATAGCAGAATCGGCCGGTTTTCCCTGCGTGCGAAATTCAGCGCTGTCTCACCCCACGGCCACCAGTCGACAGGATTTTCGGCATGCTGCAGGAGATATGGCGATGTTTCGTCAGTGAGGCGATTGGGCATGACAATCTTTAGGCTTAAAGGTTGTCATTCTGGCACAGAACCTGAGTAAATTAGTCGGCTATCTGTTTTGCACCAGGAAAGGGGCGCATTGCCCCCTCATTGGCTGCCTTGATGCTTGTAATCAATCAGTCAGCAGCGAATTCACCATCACGACATCAGCCTCAGTCAGGGCGCCAGTGGCGGCCTTCAGGTTGAGCTGGGCGGTCAGTGTATCAATGCGCGCCTTGGCAAGGTCGCGGCGGGTTGAATAGAACTGTTGCTGGGCATTCAGTACATCCATATTCACACGTACGCCAACTTCATAACCAAGTTTGTTCGAATCGAGCGCGGATTGCGAAGAGACCAGCGCCTGTTCGAGTGCCTTGACCTGCGCCAGACCTGAACTCACGCCAAGGTAGGACTGGCGTGCGCCGAGTGCAGCATTGCGCCGTATATTTTCGAGATCGGCGAGGGCTTTTTCGCGTAATGCCACCGCTTCGCGCTCCTTTGAAGAAACAAAGCCGCCGGCGTAGATTGGAATATTGAGTTGCAGACCGATGACTGTGGAGGTCGTGTCGGACCCGCCCAATGCCGGCAAACTCGGATTGAGGCCGCTCGAGCTTCTGCCGTGCGAAGCCACCAGATCGAGGGTCGGGTAATGTCCGGCGCCCTGTTTTTCGATTTCCCGATTGGCGATTTCCAGGCTGGCCTGGCCGATTTGTACACCGAGGTTTTCCTTTTCGGCGGATTCGACCCACTTGCTGATATCGTTTGGCTGCGGTGCGGAAATCGCCACACCTTCCTTGAGTTTTTTCAGGGTATCGGCATCTTTGCCGATCAGTGTGCGCAAGGCGTGATGCTTGATCTGTAAATCGCTTTCAGCGGCGATTTCCTGCGCCGTGGTCAAATCGAAGCGTGCCTGCGCTTCGTGCGTATCGGTGATGGTGGTTGTGCCGACTTCAAAATTCCGCTTGGCAGCAGCCAGTTGCTCGGCGATGGCGGTCTTTTGCGACTGTGCCGTGATGAGGCTTTCCTGAGACAGCAGCACATCGAAATAGGCCTTGACCACGCGCAGAACCAGATCCTGCTTGGCGAGCTTATACTGTGCTTCGGCTTGTACCACAGCCAGTTCGGACTGTTGGTAGGTCATCCAGTTCTGCCAGCGAAATAGCGGTTGCGACAGATTCAACGACCAGCCATTGCTGTTGTATTTCGCGGTGCTCTGCTGTTTACCGGCAATCGCCGCCAGTGGTGTCATCGATGGATCCATGCGCAGGCCGGTGGTGATGTCGTTTTTTTGCGTGTTGGCCGAGAGTCCCACCGTCGGCAGCAATCTGGATTCTCCCTGCGGCAACTTTTCGAGATCTGCATCGCGACTTGCGCGTGCGGCAGAAAACTGGGCGTCATAGACGACGGCATCGTGATATACGCCGAGCAGGTCTGTGGCGCCGGCTTCTCCTGCCGCAAATGCGGCAGCCATCAATAGCGGTAACAATTTTTTCATGAGTCCTCCTGGGCCTTCTTCTATCTAATATGTTGGCATGCGCGAGTCGGCCTGCTGCGCCCAGGCCGCAATACCACCACGCAGATTTATGACCTGCGTAAATCCTTGCTGTACAAGAAACAAACCAACTTCATAGCTACGTATGCCGTGGTGACAGATCACCACAGTTTCAGTGCCACGATCCAGCTCGTGAATACGTTGTGGCACACTGCCCATCGGCATCAAGCTGGCGCCGGAAATATGGCAAATCTCGAACTCCCACGATTCGCGCACATCGAGCAGAAACGGCTTGCTGCGCTTCTCGTCCTTGAGCCAATCATCCAGTTGTGATGCACTGATTTCATGCATGTTCAGAATCAGAAACTAAAACGTGCGGGCTGTTGGGTATTAGCCAGTTGTGGCACGACGGTTTCGAACAGACTGACGCACTTGAAGGTTTTTTCTGCAGTGCGCGTCACAAACTGCACTTCCATAATCGGTGCTTCGCCGACAAACGCCAATAAACGGCCACCAATCTTCAGTTGATTGAGCAAGGTCTGCGGCAGCAAAGGCATCCCGCCCGATACCATGATGGCATCATAGGGCGCCTGGGCTACCCAGCCTTGTGCGGCATCGCCGGTTACTACCGCCACATTGCCGATACCCTGATGCTTGAGCGTGGCACGAGCAGCATCGGCCAGTTCGGCCACGATCTCGACGCTGTGGACATGTCCGGCATGCGCTGCCAGCAGCGCCGCCATGTAGCCGGACCCGGTGCCAATTTCCAGAACCTTGTCGGTTTTCCTGATTTTCAGCGTCTGCAGGGCACGGGCCTCGATCCTCGGCGCGAGCATGCTGGCGCCATGCCCAAGGGGGATCTCCATATCGGCGAAGGCCAATGTGCGATAAGCGGTAGGGGTAAATTCTTCACGCCGGACGACATCAAGCAGGTCGAGAACCCCTTGGTCGAAAACCTCCCAGGGGCGGATCTGTTGCTGGATCATGTTGTTGCGTGCTTGTTCGAGATTCATCTAAGCGGCTCCGTTCATTAGATTACACTAATACACAGAAACTGGGGAGTTTCGTATTCTAATGGAGTCGCTTCTGGCCGCACGATTGCAGGTGATGATTTTCCGTTAGGACCGGACGGATGTTGCTGCGATACCACCGAAAAATCATCGATACCTGCCATCCTTTGTGCAGCTTGGCGTAAGGCCTTGCCGTTGATCGCCGGCGGTTGCTTTCCGCTGATCTTTCCAGTAGCTTTGCGGCTTCCATCGCAGAGCCGGAAAATACACCGGCCAGGGTTTTAGAATGAATGCCAACGAAAAATTTCTCGCCGCCAATGCCCGGATAGATGATGCCACTATCCAGCCGTTACCTTCCTCGCACAAGATATATGTGACGGGCAGCCGCCCCGACATTCGAGTACCGATGCGTGAAATTTCGCAGTCTGTAACGCCGCAACATTCGGGCGATGAGATCAATCCACCTATTTGTGTGTACGACTGTTCGGGACCCTATACCGATCCGCAAGCCACCATCGACATCCGTAGCGGTCTGCAGTCTGTACGCGCAGCCTGGATTGCCGAGCGCAACGACAGTGAGGAACTGCCCGGCCATACCTCAGCCTTTGGCCGCGAACGTCTGTCAAGTGCCCTCGAAAATCCGCTCGAAGCGGAAAAGCGCTTCCAGTTAATGCGTCTGCCGCGCCGCGCCAAATCTGGCGGCAATGTCACGCAGATGCACTACGCACGCCGCGGTATCGTCACACCAGAGATGGAGTTTGTCGCCATTCGCGAGAATCAGAAACGCGAAGGTCTTTCCGAGCTGCTGTTGCGCCAGCATCCGGGCGAGTCGTTTGGTGCCGTAATTCCCCGGCTGATTACGCCGGAATTTGTCCGCGCTGAAGTTGCTGCTGGCCGCGCCATTATCCCAGCCAACATCAATCACCCGGAAGCCGAGCCGATGATCATCGGCCGCAATTTCCTCGTAAAGATCAACGCCAACATCGGCAATTCTGCGCTGGGTTCGAGCATCCGCGAGGAAGTTGAAAAAATGACCTGGTCGATTCGCTGGGGCGGCGATACGGTGATGGATTTGTCCACCGGCAAGAACATTCACGAGACGCGCGAATGGATCATTCGCAACAGCCCGGTACCGATCGGCACCGTGCCGATTTATCAGGCGCTGGAAAAGGTCAATGGCAAAGCCGAAGATCTGACCTGGGAAATCTTCCGCGATACGTTGATCGAGCAGGCTGAGCAGGGTGTCGACTATTTCACCATTCATGCCGGTGTGTTGCTACGGTACATTCCGCTGACGGCGAAGCGCATGACCGGCATCGTCTCGCGCGGCGGCTCGATCCTTGCTAAATGGTGTCTCGCGCATCACAAGGAAAATTTCCTCTACACACATTTCGAGGAAATCTGCGAAATCATGAAGGCCTACGACGTGGCCTTCAGTCTCGGTGACGGCCTGCGTCCCGGCTCGATCCACGATGCCAATGACGAAGCGCAACTCGGTGAACTGAAGACGCTCGGCGAATTGACACAAATCGCTTGGAAACACGATGTGCAGGTGATGATCGAAGGCCCAGGCCATGTGCCACTGCACATGATCAAGGAAAATATGGATCTTCAGCTGAAGCTGTGCCACGAAGCACCGTTTTACACGCTGGGTCCGCTGACTACCGACATCGCACCGGGCTACGACCACATCACCAGCGCCATCGGTGCGGCAATGATTGGCTGGTATGGCACGGCGATGCTCTGCTACGTTACACCCAAGGAACACCTCGGCCTGCCAGACAAGGACGATGTCAAGGATGGCATCATCGCCTACAAGATCGCCGCGCACGCCGCCGATCTGGCGAAGGGGCATCCCGGTGCGCAGATTCGCGACAACGCCCTGTCCAAGGCACGCTTCGAATTCCGCTGGGACGACCAGTTCAATCTCGGCCTTGATCCCGACAAGGCACGCGAATTCCACGATGAAACGCTGCCGCAGGAAGGTGCCAAGCTGGCGCACTTCTGTTCGATGTGTGGTCCGCATTTCTGTTCGATGAAAATCAGCCAGGATGTGCGTGATTTTGCCGCTGCACAGGGCATTCAGGAAACCGAGGCAATCACCAAAGGGATGGAGGAGAAAGCGATGGAATTCGTTCGGCAGGGCAGCGAAGTCTACAAAAGGCTCTGACGCCATGCTGCAAAAATATTCTGTACATGGCGACCCGACTAACACGGTCGACCTGCAGAATCCGCGTGCCGTCGCCGCTGCCATCGATGTCATCATGCGCCATCGCTTCGGCGACGATTACGGCAAGCCTTTGCTCGATACCGCAACCGAGCATCTGGCGCAAGCCTTTCGCGGTGAATACCCTGGGCTGTTGCGCTGTGACACGCATTATCACGATCTGCGCCACGCCCTTGATAGTGGCCTGGCAATGGCCCGCCTGATCGACGGGCAGAGCATGGTCACGTTACCGGATGCACCAGAATACGTCGATGCCGAACATGCGTTACTCGGTATTCTGCTTGCCCTTTATCACGATATCGGTCTGCTGCGACGCAGCGACGAGGGCCACATGCAAGGTGCGCAACTAACACCGATCCATGAAGTGCGCGGCGTCGAATTCATGCGCGATTATCTGAGTCGTACGACGCTTGCGCATCTGGCGGATAAGGCGGAACTGATCATGATCACCCGGCTCGTCTGGCACATGCCACCGGACATCCCGACGCTCGACCGGGCGATCGCCTGCATGCTTGGCACCGCCGATATCATCAGCCAGCTGGCGGATCGCTGCTATCTCGAAAAGTGTCGAGATTTCCTGTTCATTGAATTCAGCGCCATCGGCCTCGCCGGTTCACCGGATCTGCCTTATCCAGATCCGGAAACCCTGCTGAGAAAAACACCGAGTTTCTATACCGAGTTGCTCAGCCAGAGAATTCATAATGAATACTCCAATGCGGATCGTTTCATGAAGCTTCATTTCGGTGGCGAATGTCCCTACGAGGCCGCGATCAACCGCAACTTCCGTTTCCTTAGCGAATTACTGGTTGAAGAAGACCTCTCCAAGCTCAGCCGCCAGCCGGTGCGCGTGATCGACGCAAAACACTGATGCACTGCCGCCGGAATGCGGCACTGACCGACAGGAGCCGACGCCCAATGATCGCTATAATGGACGTTTTGCCTTCCCTGACGCATCATGGCTTTTGACCCAAAATCCCACTTGCTTGAACTGCTCGCCACCGCATTGGCCAGCGTTGCTCCAGAACATAATGCGACATCGATTTTTCTGGAGCGGCCGAAGCAGGCCGGTCATGGAGATTTCGCCAGCAATCTGGCGATGCAACTGGCACGCGCACTGAAATTAAATCCACGCGACATCGCCCAGCGTCTAGTGCGCGAACTGCCGGTCTCTCCCTGGGTGGACAAGGCCGAAGTGGCGGGCGCTGGCTTCATCAATTTTCATCTTGCCGCCAGTGCGCGAACACAAGTGGTCAAGCAAGTGCTGGATCTGGGCGCGGAGTATGGCAGATGCAATCTCGGCGGCGGGCGCAAGCTGCAAGTTGAATTCGTCTCGGCCAATCCAACCGGCCCGCTGCATGTCGGTCATGGCCGTGGCGCGGCTTACGGCGCCACGCTGGCCCGTCTGCTGGCGTGTGCCGGCTATCAGGTGACAAACGAATATTATGTCAATGACGCCGGCCGTCAGATGGATATTCTCGCCGTGTCCACCTGGCTGCGCTACCTGGAATTATTCAACGAGGTTGCGCCATTTCCGGGCAATGCCTATCAGGGCGATTATGTCAAAGACATGGCCCGGCAGATCCGTGAATTGCATGGCGACCGCTATCGGCACGCCGCGGCCGTCGTACTCGCAAAAACGCCAGCACTGGCGGAAGATGAAGCGAATCGCGAGGAACATCTTGATGGCCTGATCGCCGCCGGCAAGGAACTGCTTGGCGAGGGCTGGGACTACATTCATCGGCACGCTCTGAATGAGCAACTAAATGATTGTCGCGCTGATCTTGAAGAATTTGGTGTGCATTTTGACGTGTGGTTTTCCGAACGCTCGCTGTTCGACACCGGCATGGTCGACAAGGCAGTTGCGCTACTCGAAAAGAACGGTCATCTGTATGTGCAGGACGGCGCCAAATGGTTCCGTTCGACCACCTTTGGTGACGAGAAGGATCGTGTCGTGCAGCGCGATAACGGGCTGTACACCTATTTCGCCTCGGACATCGCCTATCACCTCAACAAGCTGGAGCGTGGCTTCGACAAGATCGTCGACATCTGGGGCGCCGATCATCATGGCTATATCCCGCGCGTACGCGGTGCGTTGCAGGCGCTTGGACATGATGGCGGCGAAGGGGCAGACAAGCCGCTGGACGTACTGTTGGTGCAGTTTGTCTCGCTCTGGCGCGGCAGCGAAAAAGTTTCCATGTCCACGCGCGGCGGTCAGTATGTAACGTTGCGTGATTTGCGCAGCGAAGTCGGCAACGATGCCTGTCGTTTTTTCTATCTGCTGCGCAAGGCCGAGCAAGCACTTGATTTCGATCTCGAACTGGCGAAATCGCAGAGCAATGACAACCCGGTTTACTATGTTCAATACGCCCATGCCCGTGTCTGTTCAGTCTTGACGCAATGGGGCGGTGACCCGAAAACTCTGGCCAGCTTTGATCCGGCGCCACTCGTTGGTGAGCGCGAAATGGCACTGTGTGCGCGGCTGGCGGCGTTTCCAGATACTCTGGCAGATGCGGCGCGTGACTATGCACCGCATGCCATCGCCTTCTATCTCAAGGATCTGGCCGGCGACTTCCATAGCTACTACAATGCCGAAAGAATTCTTGTCGACGATGCCGGGCAACGCAATGCACGTCTGGCGCTGATTGCGGCACTTCGTCAGGTGCTGCGCAATGGTTTGGAAATTCTGGGCGTCTCGGCGCCAGAGAGTATGTGAATGAACGCGAAACCCGTATTGACATTGACACTGAATCGCAGTCACCGCATTGCAACACCGCACATGAGTCGTGGCGGCACTCTGCTCGGCATTTTTCTCGGTCTGTTGATCGGCCTGCTGTGTGCATTCGGTGTCATCTGGTATCTGAACAAGACGCCGCTGCCATTCCTTGACAAGACCGCGCGGCCCGAGAAGAGCGACAAGCCCGTCGGCGAAGCGTCGCAACAAGCGGTTCAGCCGCAGCAATTACCGGGAAAGCCGGGGGACAAGGTCATCAACGGTTCAAATGAAAAACCGCGCTTCGAGTTTTACAAAATCCTGCCGGGCGCCCAAGAGGCCACACCTGGAACCGTAGCAGGCGATGCGAAGCCGGTTGCAGCGGTGACGCCGCAGGATGGCCAATCAGCACCAGTTGAGGAGGTTTTTTATCTTCAAGCCGGTGCATTCCATAAACCCGCCGAGGCCGACAACATGAAGGCCAAGCTGGCATTGATGGGGGTGGAAACCAGCGTGCAGGAAACTAACATGCCTGACAAGAGTCTTATGTACAGGGTGCGTGTCGGCCCTTACACAAAACCTGAAGAAATGAATCGCGTGCGCACGCTGCTTGCACAGAATGGAATTCAGGCAAGCATGGCTAAAACCAGGCCAATCGTGCCAACCCCGTAATTTTTTGCAACTGACCTGATCAGGAGAATTTTATGCGCAAGCCAGGATTTTTATTTGTCATTACTGCTTTGTTGTTCGCCTTTGCTGCCAACGGCGCCATGGCCGAAATCAAGGAAGGAAAGGACTACGCAGTCCTCACCCAGCCGCAGCCGATCGACACCAAGGGCAAGGTCGAGGTAATCGAATTTTTCTGGTACGGCTGTCCGCACTGCTATGACTTCGAACCGGTACTGGGCAAGTGGCTGAAGACCCTGCCCAAGGACGTCGTGTTCCATCGCGTACCGGCGGACTTCGGCCGTTGGACGCCCGGTGTTCGCCTGTACTATGCCCTTGATGCCATCGGCGAAGAAGAGCGCCTGCACAAGGATCTGTTCGATGCCGTTCATCGGGATCGCATGAACTTCAATCTTGAGTCGGAAGTCACTGACTGGCTGGTGAAGAAAGGTGTGGATCGAAAGAAATTCTCCGACGCCTACAATTCCTTTGCCGTCCAAAGCAAGATCAGCCGCGCCCAGCAGATGACCCGGACGTATGGCCTCAATGGCGTGCCGACGGTGATCGTCGGTGGGAAATACATGACTTCAAATACCATGACCAATGGCGCTTTTGAACCAGTCGTGGTCATCATGGATGAACTGATCGCCAAGGCGCGCGCCGAGCAGGGCGGAAAGAAATAAGCAGCGACTGCCAGCGGATTTTTATTACCGGCGCGTCAAGCGGCCTCGGCGCGGCGCTGACGCAACATTACGCCCAGGGCAAGGTCGTACTGGGGCTTGTCGCACGGCGCGGAGAGCTGCTCGAACAGATTGCCGCCGGGTTGCCTTGCGCATGCCACCTCTATCCGCTTGATGTCGGCGATGCCGCCGCATTGAAGATGGCGGCAAATGATTTCATCGCGCGCGCCGGCCTGCCTGATATCGTCATTGCCAATGCCGGCGTCAGCCGTGGCACGCTGACCGAGGAGTCAGCGGATCTGCCGGCATTTGCCCGAGTGCTGGAGATCAACCTGCTCGGCATGCTCAACACCTTTCATCCCTTCGTTGCCGCAATGCGCACGGCAAAGCGTGGCCGGCTTGTCGGCATTGCCTCAGTCGCTGGAATTCGCGGGATACCGGGCGCGGGTGCTTACTGTGCATCGAAGGCCGCCGTGATCAGCTACCTGGAAAGTCTGCGGGTGGAATTACATGGCAGCGGTGTCACGGTATCGACCATTGTGCCCGGCTACATCGCCACACCGATGACCGATGTCAATACCTATGCGATGCCCTTCATTCTCCCGGCCGACGAAGCGGCGCGGCGCATTGCCCGCAACATCGCGCGGGGCTCCCGCTATGCTGTTGTGCCCTGGCAAATGGCGATTGCCGCCAAACTGCTGCGCCTGATGCCGATAGCTTTGTTCGACCGGCTGTTCTTCTCTCATGCTGGACGCAAGTCGCGCAATCTGCCTCTATGACGCACAAAATGGTCGGAGACGACTGAAGGAGTACGCAGCTTCGTCATGATTGGCCATTTCTCTGACTATTTACGGGAATAAACGAAACCGGGCTTGCTGTGAACCCGGCCCCGGCCCGGATGCTCAGATCACTTCAAACAGTCCTGCCGCACCCATGCCGCCACCGATGCACATTGACACCACTACCCAGCGCTCGCCGCGTCGGCGTGCTTCGAGCAGGGCGGTAGCGACGAGGCGTGCACCGGACATGCCGAAGGGATGGCCAATGGCAATGGCACCGCCATTGACGTTCAGCTTGTCGTTGGGGATGCCAAGCTGGTCGCGCGAATAAACGACCTGACAGGCGAAGGCTTCGTTGATTTCCCAGAGGCCGATATCGGAGACTTTCAGGTTATGTCGCTTCAATAGTTTTGGAATCGCGAAGACCGGACCGATGCCCATTTCGTCGGGCTTGCAACCGGCGACTGCGAGGCCGCGATAGGCGCCGAGCGGTTCCAGGCCGCGTTCCCTGGCCATGTCGCGGCTCATCAGCACCGAGACGGATGCACCGTCGGAAAGCTGCGAGGCGTTGCCGGCAGTGATGAACGTGCCTTCCTTGACCCAGGTGCCGTTCTTCCATACCGGCTTCAGTGCGGCGAGGCTTTCCAGCGTTGTGTCGGCACGGTTGCCTTCGTCTTTTTCGATGGTCACGGTCTGCTTTTCGGTTGGATTGCCTTCCTTGTCGAAGAGCTGTTTTTCCACGGTCATCGGCACGATCTCGGCATCGAATTTACCGGCGGCCTGAGCGGCGGCATAACGCTGCTGGCTTTGCAGCGCGTATTCGTCCTGCGCGGCGCGCGAGATATTGAAACGCTGCGAGACGATCTCGGCCGTTTCGATCATCTGGATGTAGGCGGCTGGCTCGGCAGCAAGCGCCGCTTTCGACATTGAGCGATGACTGTTCTTGAACTTGTTCTGTACCAGCGAAATTGTTTCGAGACCACCGGCGACGATGACATCCGACTCGCCGACCATGATGGTCTTGGCGGCGTCGGCAATGGCAACCATGCCCGACGAGCACATGCGGTCGAGGGCCATGCCCGGCACCGAGCGTGGCAGGCCGGCAACATAGCCGGCGAGGCGGCCGACCGTGTAGCCCTGAGTGCCCTGCTGGGCAGCGATGCCGAGAATCACGTCATCGACTTCGGCGGGATTCACTTTTGCGCGTTCGACCGCAGCGCGGATCACATGGCCGCCGAGCGTCGGCGCTTCGGTGTCGTTGAAGGCGCCGCGATAGGCTTTGCCGATGGCGGTGCGAGCGGTACTGACGATGACGGCTTCTTTCATGATGGGTTCCTGTGGCTTGAAGAAAGTGGGTGGATCAAGGAATCAGTGATACGCAGACAATCCGTTTGGATTGCGCCTGTCGAAGGGGTCAATACAAATGGGCTCGATCAACCTTTCCTTAAGTGTTCAAAGGTCGCCCAAATCGGTGCTTTTGCAATCGTCCGATAAGACTATGAGCCGCTGCCTGACAGCGGTGTATGGTACGCCTTCGTCTATACTCACGCCCTGACGACTGCGTGTCGTTCAATGTTACACAAATCAAACAATTTGGCCGACCACGGCCGCTCCTGAACCGATCATGCCGCCCGCTGCCAATCCGCTCGACAAGGAAGTGCTTTACGTCCGTTACGGCGAGCGCTACAAATGGTATGTGATGGCCGTGGTTGCCCTTGGCACCATCGGTGCAGTGCTTCTCAGCACCGGCTTCAACGTCGCCGTCCCGGCGTTGATGAAGCACTTCGGCATCGGCAGCGAGGAGGTCCAGCTGGCCGTCACCAGCTTCATGGTGGCGAACACCATTGCCATGCTGCCGACGCCCTGGCTGATCCAGCGTTTCGGCCTGCGCCGCAGCTTTCTCTGGGCAACCGTGCTGCTGATCGTCGCCAGCCTGCTCGGCAGCATCAGCCCGACTTTTCCGCTGCTGCTCGCAGCGCGCGTCGCTCAGGGTATCTCCGCCGGCATCATGTATCCGATCGGCAGTTACGTCATCATGTGGCTGTTCCCGGCCAACAAACAGGGACGTGCCTCGGGACTGTTCGGCTTTGCCATCGTTCTGGCGCCGGCCGTTTCGCCGGCACTGGGTGGTGTGCTGATCGACAATTTCGGCTGGGAGTCGGTGTTCTTTCTCAGCCTGCCGTTCAGCCTGTTGGCCTTACTCGGCGCCTGGCGGCTGCTGCCGACGTTGATTACACAGAAGGCGGCGAATTTCGACTGGCTCGGCATGACGCTGCTGTCGGTAATGACCATGGCGCTACTGGGCTGTGTCACGCATCTCAAGGGTGTTTCCGGAGGCAACACCCTGATATTCGGCGAGACGCTGCTGGCGGTTGCCGCGCTGCTTTGGTTCCTGCGTCACGCAGCGCGCAATCCGGGTGCCATCATCAACATGGAGATGTTCCGGCGCCGCTCGCTGACCATGGGAATGACAATATCGTTTATCTACGGCTTCGGTATCTACGGCTCGACCTACCTGATCCCTCTCTATCTGCAGACCATCATCGGCCTCAGCGCGACGCGTGCCGGCGGCGTGCTGGTGCCCGGCGGCCTGGCACTGGCGCTGACCCTGCCGCTGGCCGGTTTCCTTTCCGATCGTACCTCGCCGCGCCTCGTCGTGATCGCCGGGCTGCTCCTGCTGGCCGCCTCATTCGCCGGCCTGTGGCTGGTTTCGGCACGAAACTCCGCAGATTATTTTATCGAACTGACGACGCTCGGCCGCATCGGTTCAGGCCTGATCATCGCTTCACTGACTCAGGGCGCGATGCAGGGTATCCACGGCCATTTGCTCGGCCAGGCAGCAATGTTCATCGGTTACATCCGCCAGCTTGGCGGCGTACTCGGTGTGGCCTGTCTGGCGGTGTTCGTCGGCTGGCGTGCGGCGAGCCTTGGTGGCACACCGGCCGACCATTGTCAGGCGTTCGCCGAGGGCTTTCTGATATCACTGGTGATTTTTATCGTGGCGCTGGTGGCGGCGTATCGGATGAAAGTAGAAGATCCAGCGATCGCGTAACACGCTGTGAGCAGGAAAGGCAAATCCGTATTTCAGAACTCCAGCGGATCGACGTCAATGTGCCAACGCAGTTCGCGCGGTGCTTTCAGTGCATGCAGTTTGCTCATCCATGCAGCGAGGAAGTTTTGCAGCGCCGGCCGACTTGGTGATTCGACAAGCAATTGGGCGCGTTCCAGCGACATGACGCGATACATGCGCATCGGCACCGGGTCGTAGAGTGCGATGCCATCGCGCGGCAGAGGCTGTGCTGTGGCGACTGCGTTCTTCAGGAAGCGCATTGAATCGTCGAGCTGGCGCGCTTCGGCACGCAGTAGCGCCTGAAAACTGAATGGCGGAAAACCGGCTTGCCGCCGCTCGTCGAGCTGGTTGTTGGCGAAGCTCGCGTAGTCGTGAGCAACCAGCGCCTGATACAGCGGATGCGTTGGATATTCTGTCTGGATCATGACTTCACCGGGCAGAGCTGCCCGCCCGCTACGCCCACCGACTTGCATCAACTGACTGAACAAACGTTCCGGCGCACGGAAATCGGCAGCGAACAGCGCCGCATCGGCGCCGACTGCGCCGACCAGCGTGAGCAGCGGGAAGTCGTGGCCCTTGGCAAGCATTTGTGTGCCGACCAGGATATCGACGTTCCCGGCGTGGATGGTTTCCAGCAGCGCCTGCCACTTGGTCGGCGTATTCGCCGAATCGCGGTCGATGCGCAGGATGCGCGCTTCGGGAAAACGCGTGGCGAGATATTCTTCAAGGCGCTGCGTGCCGCGGCCAAACGGATGGATGTCGAGATTGCCACAGCCCGGACATTGCTTCGGGATGACTTCTTCGAGTCCGCAGTGATGGCAGCGCAGGCGTCGGTCGGCCAGATGAACGACGAGGTTCGCAGCGCAGCGACGGCAGCGGCTGATCCAGCCGCAGGCCGGACAGGCGAGTACCGGTGCATAGCCGCGCCGGTTGAGGAAGATCAGACTTTGTTCGGCGCGTTGCAGACGAATGTTAATCGCATCCAGCAGTGCGACACTCAGGCCTTCCTGCAATTTTTCGCGACGTGTGTCGATGCAGCGCACGGTCGGCGGCGCCTCGGCAACAGCGCGGCGCGAAAGTTCCAGCAGACGATAGCGGCCACCATCGCGGCGTGCGTGATGAAAGGTTTCCAGAGAGGGCGTCGCCGAACCGAGGACGATCGGTACGCCGCGCTGATGGGCGCGCCAGATGGCGACATCGCGTGCCGAATAGCGCAGCCCCTCCTGCTGCTTGAATGAGGCATCGTGCTCCTCGTCGATAACGATCAGACCGAGGCGCGGCAACGGCGCGAATACCGCCAGGCGCGTGCCGAGCAGGATGTCGGCACGGCCTTCGAGCGCATCGATGAAGCCGCGCGCCCGCGCCGCCTCGCCCATACCGCTGTGCGCCGAGACGATTTTTGCAGCGGGGAAGCGTGCTGCGACGCGCCCCTCCAGTTGCGGTGTCAGGGCGATCTCCGGCACCAGCATCAGCGCCTGATGGCCCTGCGCCAGCGCCTCTTCGATGAGGCGCAGATAGACTTCGGTTTTGCCGCTGCCGGTAATGCCATGCAGCAGATGCGCGGCGTAGCAGCCAAATCCGCTGGAAATCGCCGCGACGGCAACGGCTTGCTCCGCCAGCAATTCCGGCAAGGCTTGCGCTGCTCCACATTCACTTGTTTGCGCCGTTACTTTTTCTTTGCGTTTTGCCGGCAGCTTGCCGCGCCGCAAATACGGCGGCAATGCCATCGACATTACACCGCCAAGCGGATGCTGATAGTAACGGCTGCAGAATTCGCAGAGTTCAATCCAGTCGCGCGGCAGTGCTGGCAGATCACGCAGAATTTCGCCGGCCGGCTTGAGCTTGCCGGGAGCATGTTCGCTGCTGGCGGCAAGACCGACGATCACTCCGATTTTTTCGCCATTGCCAAATGGCACACGCACGCAGCGTCCGATATCTTCGGCTTGTGCATCTTCCGCCGTGTAATCGAACAGTTGCGGCAGCGGAATATCGATGGCGACGCGAAGAATCGGCATGATTTCTTCAGAGATCAGAGGCTTCGCCGGTAAATGTCGACATGACTTTGCTTATGGCTTCTAATGCCTTGCCGAGAAAGGGAAAAACCCACTCATTTTTCTTGTGGATATTTTTGTGGGCAGTTTCTTGAAGATTCATGCAACTCTATGTCTTTAGCTATAGCAACCAATTAAGGGTTTAATAATTAAGCATATGAAACAATGCATTGCATTCGTGCCGAGATAAATATGAAGAAATATACGGAATTTTCCGTAAAAACCATTTCTGTGCATAAGTCAAGCGTTACCGGGTATTTTCAAAAGCCTGCCAGTTCAGGCAATGCGCCTCGCAAATACGCAGGTTGCCAAGGTAAGCAAGCGCTTACCCGGTATGCTTATGGTATTTTTGGCTGTATTCGTGGACAGTGTTCACCAGCGTGCTGACATTGGCTGGCGGGGTGAACTGCGAGATGCCGTGGCCGAGGTTGAATATATGGCCGCCGCCGGGGCCGGCGGTATGAAAATCGTCGATCACCTTGCGGGTTTCCGCCGCAACGATTTCTGGCGAAGCAAACAGCGTCATCGGATCGAGATTACCCTGCAAAGCTACCCGGTCCGCGATGCGATGACGCGCTTCACCGAGGCTCGCAGTCCAGTCGAGTCCGACCGCATCGCAGCCGATGGCGGCGATGTCTTCCAGCCACAGGCCGCCACCCTTGGTGAAGACGATGCTCGGTACGCGTTGGCCATCGTGCTCCTTGATGAGTCCGGCAACGATACGTTGCAGGTAGGCCAGAGAAAATTCGCGGTAAGTGCGATGAGACAGCGCGCCGCCCCAGGTATCGAAAATCATCACGGCCTGCGCGCCGGATTCGATCTGCGCATTGAGGTAGGCAATTACGGATTGCGTGGTGACTTCGAGAATGTGGTGGAGCAGGTCGGGCCGCTCGAAGAGCATGGTCTTGACGCGGCGGAAGTCGGCGGAGGCACCGCCTTCGACCATGTAACAGGCCAGCGTAAACGGACTGCCGGAAAAACCGATCAGCGGCACCGAGTTGTCCAGCGCGCGGCGAATTTCGACGACTGCATCCATCACATAGCGCAGATGGTCATAGGGATCGGGGGCACACAGATCGCGAATTTCCCATTCCTCGCGTAACGGTCGCTCAAATTTCGGCCCTTCGCCCTCGGCGAAGTAAAGCCCGAGTCCCATGGCATCCGGGACTGTGAGGATGTCGGAGAAAAGGATGGCGGCGTCGAGTTCATAACGTGCCAGCGGCTGCAATGTGACTTCGCAGGCCAGGCTCGGCGACTTGCACAAGTCGAGGAAACTGCCGGCGCGCCGCCGCGTCTCGCAATATTCGGGGAGATAACGACCGGCCTGACGCATCAGCCAGACGGGCGTGTATTCAACCGGTTCACGTAGCAGGGCGCGCAGAAAAGTATCGTTCTTGGGGCGAGCCATGGCAGCCTTCCGGAGAAAATGAACATTATCCCACTTGAACCTGCCGGACGGAAGGAATGCCCGTGTTTATTCCTTATTCCTCTTCTTTGCGCCCTTGATTGCGTAGTCCAAGATCCTTCAGTTTGCGATAAAGGTGTGTGCGTTCGAGGCCGGTCTTTTCAGCCAGACGCGTCATATTGCTGCCATCGACGCGCAGATGGTGCTCGAAATACAGACGTTCAAAAGCTTCGCGCGCCTCGCGCAACGGTTGCGCCATGATTTGTGCAGACAGGCCGGCATGAAACGGGCTGACGTTACCCGACGCGGTGAACAACCGCATCACGTCCTCGGCGGCGATTTCTTCTTCGAGCGCAGCCAGCGCCAGGGATTTCACGGCGCTTTTTAACTCGTTATAGCCACCCGGCCAGGCATGTTGACGCAGGGCATTGAGTGCCGCAGTGGAAAATCGCCGTGTCGGCGCTTCGCCGGTTTCGATGCGCTGACTCAGCAGATGCGCGGCGATCTCCGGGATTTCGTCATGCAGTTCGGCAAGTGACGGGATGCCGAGCCAGACATCGAAAAGATGTTTGGTCTGGTTCTCGTCCCAGCCTTGTTCCAGCAAGGCTGCACTATCGAGAGATGTGGCGGCAATCAGGCGCAAATCGAATTTTTCCAGCCGCTCGGCGGCAAACAGCAGGTTCTTCTGCTGCAGACGCGAGAGACGTCCCAGCTCCTCTGCGAACAATATGCCGCCGGTTGACTCTTCGAGTATTTCCAGCGTCAGCGGTGTGCTGTCCTGCGCCAGATCGAGCCATGATTTTCCGGGTATGTGCAGGGTACGCGCTGCCAGCTCGGCGATTCCGCCAGGTGCAGACTTGAGCATCAGTGCGCGGCTGTTTGCTGCCACCTGCTCAAGGCGTTTGCGCAGATCACGCAGCGGCGCCGAACGAGTAAATGCCGCCAGAGAGAGGCTGCTGACCGCCAGCGTTGGCACTTTAGTCAGCCCCTTCTTTACGGCGGTCAGAAGTTTTTGCAGGGTGATCGGTTTTTCCAGAAAATCCAGCGCGCCGATGCGAATGGCTTCCACCGCCGTATCGATGGTGCCGTGCCCCGACATCATGATGACCGGCATGTTCAAATGGCCGCCGGATATCCATTCCTTGAGCAGCGTAATACCGTCGGTATCAGGCATCCAGATGTCGAGCAGAACCAGATCCGGCTGCATTGCCTCTCGTGCAGAACGTGCGCTGGCAGCGTTTTCAGCCAGATGCACATCATGCCCTTCATCCGCGAGAATTTCCGAGAGGAGTTCTCGTATGCCAATTTCATCATCAACTACCAGTATTTTTGCCATGACAAATCCTTACAAATAAGCTGCCTGATTTCTACTCATGCCGCCTGTGGCAACTTGATCGTTACCTCGGCGCCGTGGGGTGATCGGTTGGCGATATGAATTTCGCCATGGTGCTCATCGACAATTTTCCTGACAATCGCCAGTCCCAGCCCGCTTCCCCTGGCTTTGGTCGTGACGTACGGTTCGAAGGCATGTGCCAGTATCTGTGCCGGGAAGCCACTGCCGGTGTCACTGACCACCAGCAGGACGCCGCCACGCGTGCCCCGGTGCGTCGTAATGCGGATCTCCGGGTGTTCTGTATTTCCGCTTTCAGCCGTCTTGCCGGCTTCCTCAACCACCTCTTCGGCATTGGTCAGCAGATTGTGGATGACCTGACGCAGTTGCGAAGCGTCACCCGAAATCAACGGCAGATCGTCCGCCAGGTCGGCGGTTACGCGCACACGGGCCGTCTCATAGAGTATCAATACTTCGGTGATCAACGCGTTGAGATCAAGCGGTTGCAATTGTGCCGACGGTGAACGGCCGTAATCGCGAAAATCATTAACCATGTTTTTCATGGCTTCGACCTGATTGACAATTGTCTCCGTCGAGCGTTTTAGCAGTGCCTGTGCATCCGGGTCGAGCTTGTTGGCCAGTTTTTGCTGCATACGTTCGGCGGAAAGCTGGATTGGTGTCAGTGGGTTCTTGATCTCATGCGCCAACCGCCGTGCCACTTCGCCCCAGGCTGCGGCACGCTGCGCTGCAATTAGCCCGGTAATGTCGTCAAAGACCACCACATAACCGCCGCCGCTGACTTCGGGCAGGGTTGAGCCTCGCAGCAGCAGCACTTGCGGAGGAATATCGTTGGCATTGTTTCCGTGGTCAATATTGATCTGAGATTCCCATTCACCGCCCGGTGTTTCGGCTGCAGTGCTGTCGGTGAAGCCGTTGCGGATGGCTTCCTTCAGGACGGTGTGGCCGGGCCACTGGTCAAGCGGCAAGCCGTCGACCGATGTATCGAGAGGATCGTTGAGGATGGCACAGGCGCCGCGGTTATTGGCGCGCAGCACAAAATTCCGGTCGAAAGCCAATACACCGGAGGACAGGTTGGCGAGCACGCCTTCCAGATAGGTGCGCGCTGTTTCAACCTCACTGCGATGTCGCTCGGTCTCCTGCCTCGCATCAAAAAGCTGGCGTGTCATGCGATTGAAGGATTGTGTCAGCACACCGAGTTCGTCGTTGGTTTCCAGTGCAGCGCGGGGTGTGAAATCGCCGGCAGCCACGGCCTGCGTGCCTTCCGCGAGAATCAGTAAAGGCGCCGCCAGACGCCTGGACAGAAAGATCGCCAGGGCGGTTGCGGCGAACAATGCCAGCAGCAATGTCAGGGTCAGGGTCAGGGTATAGATGCGGTTCAGACCCTGCCTGCCCAGCGACAATTCCTGATACTCGCGATAGGCCGCCTCGACGCTGGCTGCATTTTTGCTGATCAGTGGCGACACTTGCCGCGTAACTTGCAGAATACTGGGCTCCAGTGTGATCGCATCACCTGTTACCGGCACTAGTACGCGCAAGGTCAGGCCGCTGGTCGCCTCGCCCTCGATCAGCGCCAGCCCGCGTCCCTGGCGTCCCTGGCGCAATTGTGCCGAGCTCGGCATGTCCGGCAGCAACTTGCCGAAATCGGTGGAACTGCTCGCCAGCACCCGACCTGAAGCAGAAAACAGGGTTGCCGTTTGCGCGCCGCTCTGTTCGCGCAAACGGTTCAGCCGGGTTGACTGCATCGCTCCGGAATCACCGAGTTCCAGCGCCATGTTGCGTGCCTGTCCGGTCAGTTCGGCGAGCTGGCCATCGAGCACGTTGCGCGCCAGATCCAGACCGCCTTCCAGCGCGCTATCAACACGCACATCGAACCATGATTCGATGCTATTCATAACAAACTGCATCGATACGGCATATACCAGAACACCCGGCAATACCGCCATCAATGCCAGAATCGCCAGCAGACGCGACTTCAGGCGTGCGCCAAATACCCCATTGCGATGTTCACGGCGCAAGGCCAGTAACTGCACGATGACCAGCAATAGCAGCGCAATCACGACAACGGCATTGAGTCCCATCAGCAATGGGTAGTTGTGGGCGAAGAGCGCCGTATTGGCGCTTGCCGATGTCAGCAGCAACAGCAGAATGGCGCCGACCACGGTAACCACCAGCGCGGCGATGATTACATAGGTCTTCATTTCGCTTCGCGCTCGCTGGACGTCGCCATCGTCGCCGTGGGGGCCACAAATTGCCAGCGCAATACTTTCGCTTCGATTTCCCAGTCCTTGTTGGCAATCGCGTCGATCTGCAACGGCTTGGGCAATTGTTGACGATCCAGAGTCAGGCGCAGAGCCACCTGATAGGTTTCCCCGGGCTTCAGTTCTTTTTTGTCGGCAATCGGCAAGGCTGCGACACGTCCCAATACATGCAAGGCCTCACTCAGCGTCGCGAAGTTCTGATGCAGAGCGCCACCGCTGGAAAGTCGATATTGACGCGTCAGCGGGATGTAGGCGAGGCGATAGTTGATGCTGCGTCCGGCGATATGCTCGCCGGGCCAGAACCAGCGATTACGTGTGATTTCAAGTTCAAGCACAAAGTACAACGGCACGCCACGCGCCACAGTTTCTTCGATGTGACTGCCAAGATCGATGTTGAATTCTGCCGACAGGGCATAGGCGTCTTCGTCGCTGCTCAGTTTTCCCCAGGCAGGTTCGATGCTGCCGGCCCATGCCGTGCCATCCGCAATGCACAGACCAAGCAGCAACATCGCGACCAGTGCAAGCAGGCCGCGTCGCGCAAGGTCAGATGCGTTTCTGCAAAAGGGCATAAAAAAAACCGTCATGTTCTGGTTGCGGAATCAGCTGCAGCGCGTCATTCCCTGCAACATGCTCTGTGCCATCCCAGACTCCACCGCCCAGCGGCAGGCATTGTGCATCGGCATGATCTTGCATGAAGGCGGCAAGCTGCGCGGTATTTTCTTCAGGAAACAGCGAGCAGGTACAGATCAGCATTCTGCCACCTGGCGCCAGCACACGCCACAATGCAGTGAGGATTTCGCGCTGACTGCGCGCAAATTTTCCGATATCGGCGGGACGGCGCAACCATTTGCTGTCGGGATGACGGCGCACCACGCCCGATGCAGAACAGGGAACATCGGCGAGAATACGCTCGAATGGTCGACCATCCCACCACTTGTCCGTTTTCCGGCAATCGGCTGCCATGACTCTGGCATTCAAACCGAGACGCCGAAGATTTTCCTCAATGCGTGCGGTGCGCAGCGGATCAAGGTCGAGCGCGAGCAAATCGATATCAGCAATTTCCAGCAGATGTGCAGTTTTGCCGCCGGGTGCAGCACAAGCGTCGAGCACACGCTGGCCGTGTTGCACGTCGAGCAGCGATGCTGCGCGCTGTGCGCCCCAGTCCTGCACCGAGACAAGGCCATCGAAGAAACCCGGCAGCTTGTCCACGCCCTGCGGACGTTCGAGCAGGATGGCCTGCTCATCAAGACAGCGGGCAGCAATCCCGACCGCGTCGAGGCGTGCCAAATAGGCTTCGGCTGTGCCGCGACGAAGGTTCACGCGCAGCGTCATTGGTGGATGCGCATTTCCGGCAGCGAGAATTTCCTGCCATTGCAGCGGATATGCCGAGCGAATTTTGTCGATCCACCATTGCGGATGCTGGTGAAAGGCCAATGGGTCGGCATTGGCCGCCGCCAACAGGCTGCCCCCCTGACGCAATCGCGTGCGCAACACGGCATTCGCCAGCGCCTTGAATTGACCGCGACCGATGGTAGCGGCTGCCGAGACCGCCTGATTCACGGTGGTATGCGCCGCTGCCGGTCGTGCCTCTAATTGATATAGCGCCGCCAGCAGCAGACCGCGCAGCAAGGGCTTGTCACCTTCGTCGTCGAGCGCCTCGCGCAACAGATGTCCCAGCAAAAAATCCCCGCGCCCATACTGGCGCAAGGCGCCATACGCCAGATCCTGCACGGCGCCACGTTGCGCAGGACTCAGCGACTGAGCCTGCCAGCAAACGGCCAGCGCCACATCGAGATTGCGTCCGCCAATCACGCTGGCAATCACTCCGGCCGCTCGCAACAGGGCGAAGGCCAGCGAGTCGGGTGCGAGTGGTGGGAGTTGCTCGGTTCTATGCTTCATCGGCGCGCATCGTAACAAATCCACTGCTGCGCCTGCCGATTATTTGCAGTCTTCCTGCGAGAATCAAACCATCGCGCGCAATCGCGCCACGCGTTCCTCGGTCGGCGGATGGGTGGCGAACAGGCCGGCGATGCCGCCGCCGGAGAGCGGATTCATGATCATCATCTGTGCAGTTTCCGGATGTGCCTGGGCTGGCGCCATAGGAATTCCGCGCGCGTAGGCATCAATTTTCGTCAGGGCATCGGCCAGCGCATTTGGATCGCCACAGAATTCCGCGCCGCCGTGGTCGGCTTCGAACTCACGGGCACGCGAAATCGCCATCTGGATCAGGCCGGCGGCGAGCGGGGCAAGAATCGCCACGAGAATGCCCATCAACGGATTGGAACGTCCCTCCGAATCGCGTCCACCGAAAAACATGGCGAAATTTGCCAGCGCCGAAATTGCGCCGGCCATCGTTGCCGCAATCGTCGAAATCAGGATGTCGCGATGCTGGACATGCGCTAATTCATGCGCCATGACGCCACGCAGTTCACGCGCTGTGAGTATTTGCAGGATGCCGCTGGTGGCGGCGACGGCTGCGTGCTGCGGATTGCGGCCGGTGGCGAAGGCATTCGGCTGCGCCTCGTCGATGAGGTACACACGCGGCATCGGCAAGTCGGCACGGCCGGCCAGATCGCGAACGATGTTGTAGAGATATGGCGAGGATGCTTCGTCGACTTCCTGCGCGTTGTACATGCGCAGCACCATTTTGTCGGAAAACCAGTAGGCGAAGATGTTCATCCCGCCGCCAAGCAGTAGCGCCAGCAACATCCCCTGCGCACCGCCGAGCATGCCGCCGATCGCGCCGAATAGCGCAACGATGGCCGCCATCAGAATCGTCGTCTTGAGCCAGTTGCCGAGCATGGGGGTTCCTCCGGAAACGAATCGTCTATTAGATGAGGGTCAGACGAAAAAAATCAATCGGTACTGAAGTGTGCACCGGCGGCGAGAGGAAAGCCGCGCAGAAAGTCGCCACTGCCGAGACGCTTGCCACCGGACTTCTGCAACTCGTCGAGGCGCAAAGCCCCCCCTCCGCAGGCCACCGTAATTCCTTGCTCATCGGCGGCAAGTACCGTGCCGGGTTCGCCGTTGCCGATGGTCGGGGCGGCGCGCCAGATTTTCAGCGTTGTGCCGTTACACACTGCGCTGGCGCCGGGAAAGGGATTGAAGGCGCGCACCTGGCGGTCGAGTTCCATGGCGGGGCGGCGCCAGTCGATGGTAGCTTCATCTTTGGAAATTTTTGTTGCGTAGGTCACGCCATCGGCAGGTTGCACGACCGGCCGCAGGCTTTCGAAGCGGCCCAGCGCATCAACAATGAGTCGTGCGCCGAGGACGGCGAGCTTGTCATGGACAGATACGGCATTGTCATCGGCGTTGATTGACAGCGCTTCGCCGAGCAGCATGGCGCCGGTATCAAGCCCGGCGTCCATCTGCATGATGGTCACACCGGTGGTCGCATCGCCGGCTTCGATAGCGCGCTGGATCGGTGCTGCGCCACGCCAGCGTGGCAATAGCGAAGCATGAATATTGATGCAGCCGAGCCGCGGCAGATCGAGCACAGCCTGCGGCAGGATCAGGCCATAGGCCGCCACCACCATGATATCAGCGTTCCCTGCGGCGACATGGATCGGCGCATGTGTTGCCGGATCCTTGAGGCGCTCCGGCTGATATAGCGACAGCCCATGTGCCTGGGCAAGGCGCTTGACGGCGCTCGACTGCATCTGCATGCCACGCCCGGCAGGCCGATCCGGCTGAGTAAGTACCAGCGGCACGGAATGGCCGGCACCAAGAATGGCTTGCAGGGCCGCAGCCGCAAATTCCGGTGTGCCGGCAAAAATGACGCGCATCAGGCGATCACCCGCGCGTGCTTGGTCAGCCTGGTCTTGATGCGCGTCTGCTTGAGTCGCGACAGATATTCGACGAACACCTTGCCGTGCAGGTGATCGATCTCGTGCTGGATGCAGATGGCAAGCATATCCTCGGCGTCGAGTTCGAAGGGTTTGCCGTCGAGATCGAGCGCACGCACGCGCACCTTCGCGCTGCGCCTGACGATTTCGTAGATACCGGGGATTGACAGGCAGCCTTCTTCGCCTTCGCATTCGCCTTCCCGCGTGACGATTTCCGGATTGATCAGGGTCAGCAAATGCGATCGATCCTCTGAAATATCGATGACGATCAACTGAATATGGCAGTCGACCTGGGTCGCCGCCAAACCGACGCCCGGCGCGGCATACATGGTCTCGGCCATGTCGGTGGCAAGTCGGCGAATCGATGCGTCGACGCGCTCGATTTTCTTCGCCCGGGTATGCAGGCGTGGATCTGGATAACGAAGGATGGAAAGTTGCGCCATAAATAACAGAGTTGCCTATTGCTGAAAAAAATGTTGCTGGATTAGGCCATTACATGCAAAATCTTATGTAGACTCGCAGTTAATAGTATGAACACGACCAACAGAGGTGTCACGATGACAACGTTCAGAACGACCGTAAGTGTGCAAGCCCGCATTATATCTGTGCTGTTCCTGGCTTGTTCAGGCCTGTTGGGCATAGCGCCCGCAGCGGCCCTGGCCGAGCAGACAGCGGTGCCTGAACTGGCTTTGACCGACAATCCTCCGGATCGCCATGTCGTGGTGCGCGGCGATACGCTGTGGGGAATCTCGGCAATGTTTCTCAAGGAGCCCTATCGCTGGCCGGAAATCTGGCGCCTGAACAAGGAGCAGATCAAGAATCCCCATTGGATATATCCAGGCCAGATCGTGATCCTCGATCGTAGCGGCAGCCAGCCGCAACTCAGGATTGCGCGTATACACGATGCGCACGCCGAGCCGCAGGTTTATGCTGAGGATAACAAGAATGCGATTCCGAGCATTTCGCACCAGGCCATTGCACCTTTTCTCTCCGAGCCGCTGGTGATTGAAGAAGGGCAACTCGACAATGCGCCGCGCATCATTGCTACCCAGGAAGATCGCCTGAATATCGGCAGCGGCAATCTTGCCTATGCCAAAGGCATCACTACCAAAGACAAACTCTGGCAGATCTATCGGCCGGGCAAGCCACTTATCGATCCCGAAAACGGCAAGCTGCTCGGCTATGAAGCGTTTTACCTCGGCAGTGCGCAGCTGGTTCGTGAAGGTGAGCCGGCGACCATCGAAATCATCAAGTCGACTCAGGAGATCAGCCGTGATGATCGCCTGATGGCGGCGCCAATTCCCGATGTCATCAGCTACGTGCCGCGTGCGCCCGACTTTGCGCTGAAAGGTCGCGTGGTCTCGGTCTATGGCGGTGTCGATGAAGGCGGTCGTCATTCGATCGTGACGCTGTCGCGCGGACATCAGGAAGGCGTGGAGGCGGGCCATGTGCTGGCCATGTTGCGTACCGGTGCGGACATCGAGAATCGCTTCAATGGTACGGTGGAAAACTACCGATTGCCCGATGAGCGCTATGGTTTGCTCTTCGTGTTTCGCGTCTTCGACCATGTTTCTTACGCTCTTGTCATGAGCGGCTCGCGACCCGTGGTGATCGGCGATACCGTCGAGACGCCCTGATGTCTTTTACTTTCCCCTCTTCTACAAGCGTGCGAGGGGATATTCGGGAGTCGCTTTCGCGACTCTTACGGCTTTTCAGTTAAGGTCGGTGCCCCGGTCGTGGCTGACGACGCCAGCCTTACCGCCTGGCTGCGGCTGACGCTGATACCCGGCGTCGGCGGCGAAACGCAGCGTACGCTGCTCAAGACCTTCGGCCTGCCTGAAGCAATTTTCGCCAGCAGTCTGGGCGCTCTACGCGGTGCCGTCGGCGGACCGCTGGCCGAACGTCTGCTGCATCAGGAACCAGCCAGCGCCGCTGCCATTGATACCGCTCTGAACTGGGCGCACCAACCGGGCAATCGCCTGCTTACCCTGGCCGACAGCGAGTATCCACAAGCCCTGCTGCGCTGTACCGACCCACCTGTATTACTGTATGTCAAAGGTCGCATCGAGTTGCTCAACCGCCCGGCCCTGGCTATCGTCGGTAGCCGCAATGCCACGCCGCAGGGCCAGGTCGATGCCGATGCTTTCGCCGCAGCGCTGTGTGCCGCCGGCTTGACTATTGTCAGCGGACTGGCGCTGGGTGTCGATACGGCAGCGCATCGCGGCGCGCTGGGCGCGCTGGGCCGTGACTTTGCCGACATGCAGGCAGGTTCGACGATCGCCGTTATCGGCACCGGCGCGGATCGTGTCTATCCCGCGCGCAACCGCGATCTGGCGCGGCTGATCGCTGAGTACGGCGCCATCATCAGCGAGTTCCCGCTCGACACACCTGCGCTGGCCGGCAATTTCCCGCGGCGTAACCGCATCATCGCCGGGCTTGCCCAGGGCTGCTTGGTGGTCGAAGCTGCGGCGCGTAGCGGCTCGCTGATCACTGCGCGTCTGGCTGCGGATGTCGGCAGCGAAGTGTTCGCCATTCCAGGTTCGATTCACTCTCCGCTTGCGAAAGGTTGCCATCATCTGATCCGTCAGGGCGCGAAGCTTGTCGAAACGGCGCAGGACGTGCTTGAGGAACTACGTTGGCCGGTTGCGGCAGATGCCAAAAAACCCGACGTGGACGACACGGCTTCCCAAGAAGCGACAGATCCGCTGACGGCCCGTCTGCTGCTGGCGCTCGGCCATGATCCCTGCGACGTCGACAGCCTTGTCGGGCGGACCGGCTTGACGCCGGAAACACTTCTTGCCATGCTGTTGCAACTGGAACTCAACGGACAGGTTGCCAGCCTGTCTGCCAGCCGCTATCAACGGATTTGCTGAAAATATTTTACAAATGCCCAGAAGAGACCATGTTCGAGATCCTCGTCTATTTATTTGAAACCTACGCACAGCCCGGTGCTTTTCCAAAAATGGAAGCGCTGGCCCGCAAGCTTTCGGCGGTCGGCTTCGAGGAGGAGGATATCTCGGCGGCGCTCGAATGGCTGTCGGGTCTTGAGAGCCTCGGCGAAAGAGGTTTGCACGATGGCTTCGGTGTTGGCGCACAGCGTGTCTACTGCGCTATCGAAACGGCCAAGCTGCCGGTCGAATGCCGCAGCTTCCTGTACTTTCTGGAAAATGCCGGGGCCATCAACAGCATGCTCCGTGAAATGATTGTCGAGAGCGCCATGACGCTGCGCGAGACCAGCGTGCCGCTGGACAGGTTGAAAATCATCGTGCTGATGGTTTTATGGCGCCGTCATGAGCCGGTGGATATGCTGCTGCTTGAGGAATTGCTCTCCGCCGAGGACGAGCAGCCGTCATTTATCCATTAAATCATCTGCCGGTTTTTTGGCCCGGCTTGCCAGTTGCCGTCGGCCGCGCTTATCATGCAGCGCTTCGCCTGACCGATTGCCTGCAAACTGCATGAGTAAACAACTAATCATCGCTGAAAAACCTTCCGTCGCCAACGACATCGCCAAGGCGCTGGGCGGCTTCACCAAGGAAGGCGATCATTTCGAGAGCGAGCACTACGTCCTCTCGTCGGCCGTTGGCCATCTGCTCGAACTGACTGTTCCAGAAGAATACGAGGTCAAGCGTGGCAAATGGTCGTTCGCCAACCTGCCGGTGATTCCGCCGCATTTCGCCCTGAATCCGATCGAGAAGACCGCCGACCGCTTGAAGCTGCTCAACCGCCTGATCAAGCGCAAGGATGTTGTCGGCCTGATCAATGCTTGCGACGCGGGCCGCGAGGGCGAGCTGATTTTTCGCTACGTTGCGCAGCACGCCAAAACCGACAAGCCGGTCCGTCGCCTGTGGTTGCAATCGATGACCCAGGGCGCGATCCGCGAGGGTTTCGCCCACCTGCGTTCCGATGAAGAAATGTTGCCGCTGGCCGATGCCGCGCGCTGCCGCTCCGAGGCTGACTGGCTGATCGGTATCAACGGTACGCGCGCCATGACGGCATTCAATTCGAAGAGCGGCGGCTTCCACAAGACACCGGTTGGCCGTGTGCAGACACCGACGCTGGCGATCCTCGTCGAGCGCGAGGAAAAAATCCGCAAATTTGTTTCGCGCGACTACTGGGAAGTCGAGGCAGAATTTGGCGCCGTCGCCGGCACCTATCGCGGCCGCTGGTTCGACGAGAAATTCAGGAAGAATGAGAATGATGAACATGTGCGCGCCGAACGCATCTGGGATCAGGGCACAGCGAATGCGCTACGCCAGAAGTGTCTCGGCAAACATGGCAGCGTCGAGGAAGAAGTCAAGCCGACGACGCAGCTCTCACCGCAGCTTTTCGACCTGACCTCGCTGCAGCGCGAGGCCAACGGCCGCTTTGGTTTTTCTGCCAAGGCCACGCTCGGCCTGGCGCAGGCGCTCTACGAAAAACACAAGGTGCTGACCTATCCGCGTACCGATTCGCGTTGCTTGCCAGAGGACTACATCGGCAACGTCAAGGAAACCCTGCAAGCCTTCGGCGAAACTGCCTTTGCACCGTTTGCCGCGCAGATTCTCAAGAGTGGCTGGGTGCATCCGAACAAACGCATTTTCAACAATGCCAAGATCAGCGACCACTTTGCCATCATCCCCACGGCGCAGCCGCCAAAGAATCTTTCCGAACCCGAACAGAAGCTCTACGACCTGGTGGCCAAACGCTTCCTGGCAATTTTCTATCCGGCGGCAGAATACAACGTGACGACGCGTATCACTCGCGTCGAGGGTGAGCCGTTCAAGACCGAGGGCAAGGTGTTGGTGACGCCCGGCTGGCTGGCCGTGTACGGCAAGGAAGCGCAGAGCGAGGAAGATACCGATAAGAGCGGACCGCAACTGGCCGCGGTCGGCAAGGGCGAGCGCGTCTGGAGCAACGATGTCGAGGTCAAGTCGCCGGCCACCAAGCCGCCGCCGCGCTTCAACGAAGCGACGCTGCTCTCTGCAATGGAAGGTGCCGGCAAGCTGGTCGAAGACGAGGAGTTGCGCGAGGCCATGGGTGCGCGCGGCCTCGGCACGCCGGCGACACGTGCTGCAACAATCGAAGGACTGATCTTCGAGGAATACATACACCGCAACGGTCGCGAACTGCTGCCGACAGCGAAAGCTTTCTCACTGCTCTTCGCGCTGTCGAAGCTTGGCGTCGACGAACTGCGTTCACCGGAACTCACCGGCAACTGGGAATACCAGCTGAAGCAGATGGAAACCGGCGCGCTGACGCGCAATGTCTTCATGGATCACATTTCCGGCCTGACCCGGGAAATGGTCGATCGTATCAAGCACGGCGAAATCCCCGAGGAAGCCTTCAGCACACTCAAGACACCCTGCCCGAATTGCGGCGGCGTAATCCAGGAAAACTACAAGAAGTTCTCCTGCAAATCCTGTGATTTTGCGCTGTGGAAAGTCGTTGCCAGCCGGCAGTACGAACCCGAGGAAGTCGAGGAACTGCTGACCAAGCGCGTCGTCGGCCCATTGCAGGGTTTCCGCAGCAAGATGGGCCGGCCATTCGCCGCCGTCATCAAGCTCAACGCCACGAATCAGCCGGAATTCGACTTCGGCAACAGTGATGGCGAGGGCGAGGAAGTTGATTTCAGCGGCCAGGAAACGCTCGGCCCCTGCCCCAAGTGCAGCGCCCCAGTTTATGAAAATGCCATGTCGTATGTCTGCGAAAAATCGGTCGGTGCGGCGAAGAGCTGCGACTTCCGCTCGGGCAAAATCATTCTCCAGCAACCGATCGAGCGTGCCCAGATGCACAAGTTGCTCGACAGTGGCAGGACCGATCTGCTGAGAGGCTTTATTTCCTCGCGCACCAAGCGCAAGTTCTCGGCCTTTCTGGTGCGCGGCAGCGATGGCAAGGTTGGTTTCGAATTCGAACCGCGTCCTGTCAAGCCTGGCGCCGCCGCGAAGGTCAAGGAAGCCGGGGACACCGTCAAGGAATCTCCGGTGAAAGCGGCCACCACCAAGGCCAAGGTCGCCAAGACCAAGCCGGCGGCAAGTACTGCGAAGAAAGCGGCGAGCAAGGCTGCGGTGAAAAAAGTACGGGCAAGGCCAAGTAACCCGAACGAATCCGGGCGATCACATGAAGATTGATGCTCCGCTGCTGGTTCCCAATCCGCTGCAGGCGAAGGAGCTAGCGCGTACGCTGGAGTCCGGCGGATATGATGGGGCCTATACCTTTGACGGGCCGAACGACCCGTTCTTCCCACTCGCCATTGCCGCCGAACATACCGAACGCCTGCAACTGTATACGGCCATCGCCGTGGCATTCGCGCGCAATCCAATGCTGGTGGCACAGCTCGGCAACGAATTGCAATTGATGTCAAAGGGGCGCTTCAAGCTTGGCCTGGGCTCGCAGATTCGTGCGCACATCGAGAAGCGTTTTTCCATGCCCTGGTCGGCACCGGCGGCGCGCATGCGTGAATTTGTGCTGGCGGTCAAGGCCATCTGGAATAACTGGCAGCACAGTGAACCGCTGAATTTTCGTGGCGAGTTCTACACCCACACGCTGATGCCGCCGCTCCTCACCCCGGGACCGAATCCCTACGGCTCGCCGCCAATCCTGCTGGCTGGTGTGGGTCCGGCGATGACCGAGGTGGCTGGTGAGGTGGCCGATGGGTATCTGATTCATCCGTTTCACTGCGCCAGTTATCTCGACCAGCTGGCCATGCCGGCACTAACACGCGGTTTGTTGAAGAGCGGGCGCCACCGTACCGATCTCGAGGTTTCCGCGCAGTTGCTCGTTGCCACCGGACGCGACCGGGTGGAGCTGGATCAGTCGATCAGCCAGTTGCGTACACAGATCGCATTTTATGCATCGACCCCGGCGTATCGTCCGGTACTCGAGGCAATCGGTCGCGGAGCCTTGCAGGAAGAACTCAATGCGCTGAGCAAGCAGGGTGGTTGGGACGAAATGGGCGCCTGCATCGACGACGAAGTCCTGCACGCCGTCGCCATCGTCGGCACGCCGCAGGAGGCTGCCGCGCAAATCGTTCAGCGTTATCGCGGTCTTGTTGAGCGTATAAGTCCGACCGCCTATATTCTCGATCCGGCACTGGCCGGTGAACTGGTTGCCGCGCTGCGCAAGTCGCTGGAGAAATAAACCGATTGAGTATCACCGAAGCAATTACCTGGAAGATACATCCCGCCTGTACGGGTAATTCAGTTGATGCAAATACGGAGGCCTCCAATGATTAAATCAATCGTCATGATCAGGCGCAAAAATGGCATCACCCAGGAAGCGTTTATCCAACACTACGAAGAAGTGCATGCCCCTTTGGCAATCTGCTACTTCGCAGGATGTTTCAAGCGCTATGTGCGTAATTATGTGATTGCGGCACTGGGCGACGAGCCCCCTCCCTTCGATGTCATCAGCGAATTCTGGGTGGAGGATGAGGATGCACTGGTCCGTATCGCGGAACTGAACAGCGCACCCGCTGCCCAAGTATTGCGTGATGACGAAGCCGAATTCATGGATGTCGCCCGGACGGTAACCTACATGGTGGATGAGCAGGTGTCGAGTATCTGATTTGCGATTTCCGTTCCGTTTTGGCTGAGCCATTCAGCCTGAGGCAGGCGCAGGATGAATGGATTCGCAGATTCAAAACTACCGTGACGAAGCGCGGATGCCTAAGGCACTTCCGAATTTTGCATGCGCCCGAGAATGATTCCGGTGCGGTGGTTGACGAAGGCGGAGTAGGGATTCTTCTCGTAGCGCCGCGGCGCTGGCAGCATCACGGCGAGACGCGCCGCCTGCTCGGCGGAGAGTTGCGCGGCGGAAATATTGAAATAACGGTGCGCAGCGGCATCGGCGCCGAACACACATTCGCCCCACTCGACCGAGTTCAGATATACCTCGAGGATGCGTCGCTTGTCCCAGACAGTTTCCAGCATCAGCGTGATGACGGCCTCCTGTGCCTTGCGCCAGGGAGTCTTGCTTGGCGAGAGAAAAAGGTTCTTGGCAAGCTGCTGTGAAATTGTCGAGCCACCAGCGACCACCTTACCCTTCTTCTGGTTTTTCTCCAGTGCCTTCTGCATTCCTTCCCAATCGAAGCCTTCGTGATCGATAAACTTGTCATCCTCGGCAGCGATCACCGCACGCTTCAATTGAACGGAAATTTTTCCGTAGGGTCGCCAATAGTGTTTGAGTGCAGCCTGCGGATTTTTCCGCCTTGCTTCATCGAGGCGGATTGCCATGAAGCTGGTCATGCCAGGGTCGAAGTATTTCCACCAGACAACCCATCCGGCATACCAACCCTGCCATGCAATAGCCAGCAGGATCAGCGCAAGCAAGGTGCGCTTGAACCAGCGGGCGGGCGATTTCATGCGCCGCGCAATTCCTGCAATATCGGTGCCGTCTCCGGGCGCACGCCGCGCCACAGCAGAAAGGCTTCTGCCGCCTGCTCAACGAGCATGCCGAGACCATCGGCGACTTGCATGCCTGCGCGCCGTGCTTGCGTCATGAATGATGTCTCGCGGCCGTAGACCATCTCATAGGCGAGTGCGCCCGCTGCATACAGGCCATCCGGAATATCGAGAGATATCCCCTGCAAACCGGCCGAGGTTGCATTGATGATGATGTCAAATACATTACTCTCCACTGAGAGATCGGCGAAACCGCAGCCCTCCGGCCTGAGCGCCAGGGCGCGACCCGGCAGGCGGGAAAATTCCGCAGCGAGCAGGATGGCCTTTTGTGTGGTACGGTTGGCGATCACCAGCCGCGCCGGGTTTCCCAGGAGCAGCGGCAGGATGACGCCGCGCGCCGCGCCGCCAGCACCCAGCAGCAGGATGCGCCGACCAGCCAGCGCACGGTCGAGATTTTTCTCGATATCGCATACCAGACCGGCACCATCGGTGTTATCACCGAAAATTTCGTTGCCGGAAAAACGTAAGGTATTCACCGCCCCGGCAGCCTGTGCGCGTGGGCTTAGGCGCGTGGCGAGGCGGAAAGCCTCTTCCTTGAATGGCACCGTGACATTCAAGCCACACCCGCCCGAGGCGGAAAAGTCGCGTACTGTCGCGGCGAATCCGTCGAGTGGCGCGAGAATCGCCGTGTAGCATAAATCCTCACCGGTCTGCGCAGCGAAGTGTGTGTGAATCTGCGGTGACTTGCTGTGGGCAACCGGATGGCCGATTACCGCGTAGTTATCCGTCATTTATCTGGCGTCGCTCATTTGCAGGCTGCTGCCGTTGATGAAGTGCCATGTCCGCGGGATGACCAGAATATCGGTGTCATGGATATTTGGCGGAAACCGCGGATACGGTCCCGCCATCTGGACGATACGGCGTGCGGCATCGTCCAGCACCTTATGGCCGGACGGACGATCGATCGTGATCGAGGCGATGCTGCCGTCGGAACGAACCTCGATGGTGAGCGCCAGACTTCCGGAAATTCTGCCACGCGCCGATTCCGGATAGTTGATGCTGCCGACGCGTTCTATCTTCTGGAGCATGTCCTCAACATATTGAGCAAAGCGATACTCGCTGGTACGCGGGCTGATGAATTTCTTGCGCGGCCGCTTGTTGTATTCCTCGGTCTGCCGGTCGATCTGCGCCTGCAAGCGGGCGATGGCCAGCGCAGTACTCGCCAGATCGACGCCTGCCACCGGTTCTGGCGTCGGCTGCGGATCGCTCTTGCTTTCTTCGTTGTGAACCGTTTTCGCGCTACTGGTTTTCGCCAGCAGCAGGCGCATCTGTGTTTCCTTTTCAATGACACGGCGCTGCGCCTCGGCCAGATCGCTACCTTCCTGGATCATTTGCGAAGGTGGCAGCGGCGTCTTGGCACGACGATCTTCGTCGGTATTGCCGCCGCCATCAAGACTGGCCTGGGCCAGCGCCTGTGCATCGTTCGGGCGATGCGCACTTTTGCTGTTGACCAGAATTACGTCGAGCGCCTGATCACTGGCTTTCAGCATCATATCCGGCAGGTCGAAATGAATTGCCAGGATAACGGCATGAATCGCGAGCGAAACATAAAGTGCTGTCGAAAACGTGATTGTTTTCGGCAGCATTGAGGCGATTCGGTCAGGCAGAATTTGGATACGGAGCATAACGCGTGATTTTACCCTACACCCAAGACACGCCCCAAAGCCGCATCAGAGCGGCTAGTCCGGTCTATTTCAGGGGAACCGGCCAACATCACAACGTCGATACGAAGAATGCACAACCAGTTGCAATCACTGGATGCCGAGTTCGACCAGCCAGTCACGAAGCCGTTCGGCGACTTTTTGCCATTCATTTTCGAGCATCAGCCCGTGACCCATTCCGGGGAAAATCTCGGCGGTGACACCGTAAGTGTCCGCCGTTAACTTGGCCAGCGGGGCAGGTGTCAGGTGATCGAATTCTGCGCCGAGTACCAGCAGCGGAATTTTTTTGGCGCGCGATGGATGTGGCAGATTAAACAGCGTCATGTCCCAGATGGCGCGCTGTGATTCTGGCTGAGCGAGACGCAGGTAGCGCAGTAAATCCTGCGTGTCGACCGGCTGGGCAAACAGGGCATCGCGCAATGTTTCAACCGCGACACGACCGCCGGTCATCAGGGTGTTGAGATCGCGCAACAGCCCGGGCTTCTGGAACAACAGGCCAAATGCAGAGGTCATCAGGCCTTGCGGCGGCACCGAGCACATCAGCACGGCGCCCGGCAATCCATCTGGAGCGTCGTCGCGTTCGAGATATTTCTGCACAACGAAGCCGCCCATCGAATGGCCGATCAATACCGGCGGTGTCGGCAACGTGGCGATCACTTCGGCGACATCGTCGACATAGTCGTTGATACTGAAACTGTTGAGTTGCTTGCGGCCGCGACTGCCGCCATGGCCGGACAGGCTCGGCGCGTAACTGGAATAGCCCTGTGCGGCGAACCAGTCGAGAAAATGCTCGTCCCAGCACCACGCCGCTGTATAAGCGCCATGGATGAACAGCAGCGGTGTTTTGTGCGCCGTCTGTTTGTCACTGGGGTGTTTCACCAGTATTTCGATATTGTCGGAACGTGGCTTGTTCATCGCGCAGAACACCGCATGGAGCATGGAGAGCGCGGAGACTTTATTGCATCGTCGGGTATCATGGTTGCCTTGATTTTACCCGAGCCGTCCATGTTGAAGTGGCTGATTGCCCTGTTCGTCACGGTATCCATCGCCAGCGTCGTCATGCCGCGCCTGACGACATGGCTGAAACTCGGTCGCTTGCCTGGTGACGTACATTTCCGTTGGCGCAATCGCGTGTATGACCTGCCGTTTACCTCAGCGCTGCTGCTGTCGCTGCTGGCCGGACTAATCCTGCGTTTTTTGTAGTCCCAGTGCCGCGACGGCGGATGTGCGCGCGGCATGAATGCGCTCAGCGATGTGCTGTGGATTCCCGCATGACTTGGCAATGACGCCAGCATCGACGGCACGTGCTGCGGCGATTGCCGAGCGCCACATGGCGGCTTGCGGATAGGTTTTCCCGGTGAATCCGCTACGGCCGCGATAGTCAGCTTCGCAGGCACCGAGCAATTCTTCGAAGCGTTCCGGCCGTCGCAGTGCATCGCAGCGTTCGATGACCTTGACCATGGTGGCCGGCCGCAGCAGTTCGGCGCGATGGATGTCACCGTGGAAGGTTGCCACCAGCCGCGCCAGATCACAGCAATCGACCGGCACGCGCAGGCGTTCGCAGAGAGGTTTGAGCAGCTTTGCGCTGATCGCCTCGTGACCGGTGTGGCGCGGCAGAATCTCCGCCGGTGTGACGCCCTTACCGAGATCGTGCGTCAGGGCGGCGAAGCGAGCCGGCAGCGAAAGACCGAGTTGTGCCGCCATGTCGACGACCATCATCACATGCACACCGGTGTCGACTTCTGGATGATAGTCGGCACGTTGCGGGACACCCCACAGCGCCGCGACTTCAGGCAGCAGCCGCGCCAGTGCGCCACATTCACGCAGGCTTTCGAACATCCGCGAGGGCTGCGCTTCCATTAAACCCTTGGCGAGTTCCTGCCAGACGCGCTCGGCGACAAGATGATCGACTTCGCCATCGCCAGTCATCCGGCGCAGCAGCGTCAGGGTTTCCGGTGCGATCGTGAAATCACGAAAACGCGCGGCGAAACGCGCCAAGCGCAGAATGCGCACAGGATCCTCGCCGAACGCCGGAGAAACATGACGCAGTACCTTGCTGGCGAGATCGGCGCGGCCGTTGTATGGATCAAATATGATGCCATTTTCATCCATGGCGATGGCATTGATGGTGAGATCGCGCCGTGCCAGATCCTCTTCCAGTGTCACGGCCGGATCTGCGTGGATGACAAAGCCGCGATAGCCTGGCGCACTCTTGCGCTCGGTGCGCGCCAGCGCGTATTCGGCATGCGTCTCGGGATGGAGGAATACCGGGAAATCCTTGCCGACCGGACGGAAGCCGCGTGCCAGCATGTCTTCGACGCTGGCGCCGACCACCACATAATCACGGTCGGCCACTGGTAGGCCGAGTAACTCGTCGCGCACCGCACCGCCGACGCTATAAATTTTCATGTTATCGATGCAAACATGCGCAACACTCACGGCATACCTGGAAACGCGGTCAGGCGCGCACCGACAGTACCCATGCGGGATTTGAGCGATTGCGGTTTGTTCTCGAACAGCGCCGCATAGTAGACGGAGTTACTCATCACCTTCTTGACGTAGTCGCGGGTTTCGTCGAAAGGAATGGTCTCGGCATAAATCGCGCCTTCCAGCGGCCCCACTGCACACCAGCGCCGCGCCCGTCCGGGGCCGGCGTTGTATGCCGCAGAAGCCAGCAGCGGATGATTATCGAGCGAGGCGAGCACCATGCGCAGATAGTTGGTGCCGAGCTCGACATTGGTATCCATCACAGCGACCTGCGAGGGGTGATAGTTTTTCAGACCGATCTTGTGCGCCACCCATGCAGCAGTCTTCGGCATCAACTGCATCAGTCCTTTGGCACCGGCACTGGAGTTGGCATTCATCACGAAACGACTTTCCTGGCGCATCAGTCCATATACCCAGCCGCTGTCGAGTGCCATTCCCTGCGCCTGCGGAACAACGCTATCGCGGAATGGTGCAATGTAACGCAAGGCATAATCATGCTGCAACTGGGTGCGATCGGCGGTATAGATGGCGCGATCGAAAATTCCGTTGCGACGCGCCAGATCGGCGGCGGCGAGCAGTTGCCGGTCGTCCATGCCACGCAATGTCCAGTTCCATTCACGGATACCCTCGATGCGCATGTCGAGGCGGAACAGGGCCAGTGCGCGCTTGAATCCCGGGTTGTCGCGCACGGCGGCAAGTTCTTCAGCCGTCGGCGATGGTGCGCGGGGCGGAATCGCGATCAGCCGATTGAGTTCTCCATCGGCGAGGTTGCTGTAAAAATTCGGCTGCCCACGAATTTTCAGGTAGAGCGCATTGGCTTTTTCGGCGTGGCCCTGCGCCGCCAGAGCGCGCGCCTGCCAGTAGATCCAGTCGGGTTGCTCGGCCATTTGCTGCGGCATTTGTACGATGCTCCACTGCACCATCGGCCAGTCGAGTGCGCGGAGCGCCGCACGGGCCTGCCAGGCCAGTTGCTCATCGGAGAGTCTGAGATTTTTACTCTGCCAGGCCAGCGCATACCAGTCGAGTGCTTCGGGCAGGTGGCGAAGCGCCGCCTGCCAGGCGATCTGCCCCCAGGCATAGCCGCGTTCGGCCTCGGAAAATTTTTCCTGAATCTTCAACCAGCTTGTGGCTGCTGCTGCCGGATCGATACGCGACAATCGTTGCACGGCATACAGAGACATTTCGCGCCCAAGACGTGTGCTGGCGAAATTGGCCGGTACCGTATCGAGTGCACGCTGCGGTTTATCCAGGATTGCTTCGAGTGTTCGTGATGCAGGCATCTGCGCCGCAGGAAGGTATTCGGCGGTGCGTTTTGCCGCAGCGATCTGTTTGGCGGACAGAAGCCGCCGCATGCGTTCCCAGACATCATCGACGTCGATGCGCCCGGCGACAACCAGTCTGTCCATTAGCGGGATGCACGACGCTGGCATTTCCAGAGCGTCGAGCCATAACGGGCGGGCTTCATCGAGCGCCGTCGCGTCGTTTTGCATTGCAAGTCGGCCTTGCAGGGTATAGCAGGTCAGTTCGTTATCGGGCAGCAGCAGCAGTGGGCGCTCGCGCTGGAAGTCTTCCCACTGCTGCTTTTTGCCGAGATCCTTGAGCCAGTCGCCGCGTAGCTTTTCGGCAAGGTAAGAACCGCTCTGCTGCTGCAGAAAATCTGCAATACCATCGGTTTGGCCGTCGTTGAGACGCTGACGCAACCGCCAGTACTCGATCCATGGTTCAAGATCGTATTGCGATCCCTGCCCCTTCCACTCTGCTGTATTCGGCAAGGCAGCCAGATGTATTCGCTCACCGTTGCGGAATGCCTCGCGCGCAGCGAGTACACGGCCGTCACCGGGCGCGGCCTGCGCCAGAGTACACAGCAGCGAGATGAGGCAAAACCAGAGTTTCATGTTTATAGTGTTGAACATGGAAAGCACAGGGTACAAGGTGTGCAACGAGAATGGCTATACTTGCCGATGCAGCTATTCAACTTTTTTGTTCGACCGGAACGACACAAATGGTCCAATCAGTCTGCCCGGCCACCGGAATAGCCCGCTGGCCGGACTGCCCTCTTCCACTTCAAGAATAGCATATGCCTGATCGTATCTCTCCCTCTGAACGCGGAGTGGAAAACCGTACAGATCAAGGCAACGATATTGCCGTGACGAGAAGTACGCTGCGCTGCACCGGAATCGCTGCACGCGAGGCGCTGAGCGCCGATGAGCACCTGCACTTGTCCACGGCGCTCGACGATCATCTACGGTGCCTGTTGCAGCGCTGCCGGCCACGCATCCTGGGTTTCTGCTGGCCGATTCGCGGCGAATTCGATTGCCGGCCGCTGGCTGCGCATCTGATTGAGCGAGGCGTGCATTGTTGCTTGCCCAGAGTGACAGATGGGTCAATGACGATGACATTCCACGCATGGCACCCCGGGAGTGCCATGGAGGTTGATCGCCACGGCATTCCCACGCCGTCAGATGGCGCACCGTTGCTACCAGATATGCTACTGATTCCGGTGAATGTCTTCGATACGGCGGGGTATCGTCTTGGCTATGGTGCTGGTTATTTCGATCGCACCTTGGCGGCGCTTACCCCGCGACCCCTGTCCATCGGTATCGGTTTCGAACTGGCGCGCACTGCCAATATTTACCCCGCCTGGCACGATGTACCGCTCGATGCCGTGGTAACCGAAGCCGGTATTGAGGTTTTTTCGGCCCGCTTTGCGGCAGAGTGTGCTGACTGATTTTGGATTTCATGCTGCAATGCGCTTCAATATCGCGTCAAAGTGCCGTAATATCCGCTTTCTGACCTGCCGCTGACCGCCCCTATTCAAACCATGCAATTCGGCCGGCCGTGCTCTGGTCAATCAGGAGCCAGGATTTATGTCTAGCCATTCCCACGCTGTGGGATCATTTGAAGTCAGTGCCGAATTGATTGAGGCCACGCAAATCCAGCAGGGTGCTGCTCGTGATGCAACGCTCAGCGCGGTAGCGCGCCATCTTCTGGAAAGTCCGCGAGGTGGTTTTTTCCCGACGGATATCGATAGCGACAGCGGTCACGAGATTAAACAGGCAGTGACGCATGGCGGGACCCTTTTCGGGTTTTTCGCATTGGCCGGCCGCGCCGGTGGCTACGATGCAGCCGAGCGCGAGCGCCTTGCCACCCTGGCGCATCTGACTGGCCGCTTGCTGCATATGCACGAGAACAACCGCAACATTTCCGGTGAGTTTGACAGGCACGAGGCGCTGATCAATTGTCAGACGCAGATTCTTGATCAGGTGAACGATTCCGTCATCAATCTGGATTTGCACGGAAACATTACCGGCTGGAACAAGGCGGCCGCACGCCAGTTCAGCTATAGCGCCGATGAGGCTGTCGGCCGACACATTTCTTTCCTTTGTGCCGAAGATGATGATGACATCACCGATGAGGCCGCGCCGCGGCGTATCGACGACATTCTGCTGGAGCAGTGCTGCAACGAAATCGATTTGCGCTGGCGCAAGAAATCCGGCAGTACTTTCTGGGCCTGCCTGACGCTCTCGCCGGTACTCGACTCGACGGGTAACCCCAACGGCCTGATCTGCACTCTTACCGACATTTCAGCGCGCATCGAAGCTGCCCAGAACCACCTGCTGAACACGCGGATGTTCGATCTCAGCGATGAAGGTATTTATGTTGCCGACGCCGAGGAGCGCATCATTTCAGTCAACCAGGCGTTGCTGAGAATCACCGGCTACACGCTGGCAGAAGTGATCGGCAAGACGCCGCACATATTCGACTCTGATCTCCACGACGAATTTTTCCATCAATGTCGCATGGAAGCAATTCGCGGTGGCGGTAGCTGGCACGGCGAAATCTGGGAGCGCCGCAAGAACGGCGAGGTTTATCCGATCTGGGCCTCGGTCAGTACCATGAAGGACGCGCGTGGCCGGATTACTCATTATTTCTCGATCTTCAGTGACATCACCGAAAGAAAGCGCAACGAAGAACGCATCAACTATCTGGCCTATTACGATGCGCTGACCGGACTGCCGAATCGCACCCTGTTCCAGAAACTTGTCGAGCAGGCGCTGATCGAAGCCCAGCGCAGCCAGATGCAGGGCGCGTTACTGTTCATCGACCTGAATCGTTTCAAACCGATCAATGACAGTCTTGGTCACGATGTCGGCGATCGCCTGTTGCAGCAGGTCGGCCAGCGCTTCCGCACCGCACTGCGCGACGCCGACGTAGTGGCGCGGGTCGGTGGCGATGAATTCGTCGTCGGACTGTTCGACATTGCGCGTCGCGAGCATGCCAGCAATGTCGCGCAGAAATTGCTCAGCGAACTGGAGAGTTCGTTTCTGATCGATGGCAACGAGCTGAGCATCGGCGCCAGCATCGGCATCAGTGTTTATCCCGCAGACAGCATCGACGCCGTAACGCTTGTGCGCTACGCCGACGTTGCCATGTATCGCGCCAAGCAGAACAAGCAAAGCGGTTACACCTTCTTCAGCCACGAGATGAACCAGTACGCCGTGGATCGTCTGAGAATCGAAGCCGGCCTGCGCCGTGCACTGGAGCGCAACGAACTGCTGCTGCATTACCAGCCGAAGCTGGATATTGCCACGGGACGTATCGTCGGCGCCGAAGCGCTGGTGCGCTGGCGCCATCCAGATCGCATCGTCTCACCCGGTGAATTCATTCCGATTGCCGAGGAAAGTGGACTGATCGTCGGTATCGGCGATTGGGTGCTCGAGGAAGTCTGCAAACAGACGCATGCGTGGAAGCAGCTCGGTATGGCGCCGATGAAGATCGCCGTGAATATTTCGGCGCGCCAGTTCACTTCGAAGTTGCCAAGCAGCATCGCCACGCTGCTTGATCGTCACGACATCGATGCAGACTGGCTGGAGCTCGAACTGACCGAAAGCATGCTGATGCACAATACCGATGGTGTCATCACGATGATGGATGAGCTCAATACCTTGGGGCTCGCCCTCTCGCTCGATGATTTCGGTACTGGCTATTCAAGCTTGTCCTACCTGAAACGCTTCCCCATCGATACACTGAAGATCGACCGTTCCTTCATCACCGGCATACCGGAAAACTCCGATGATTGCGCCATCACCGGTGCCATTACCAGCATGGCCAAGCAGCTCAAGCTCAAGGTCATTGCCGAGGGTGTCGAGACGCAGGCGCAGCTCGATTTCCTGACCTTCCTCGAATGCGACGAAATCCAGGGTTTCCTGTTTGCCAAGCCGTTGCCGGCGGATGAGTTTCTTGCACTGGTACAGGCAGGTGATCAGGCAAGTGCAGCTTAACTCGGCACCGTTCGTTCTTCCCGTGAAAGTAAGTCTTGCCGATTAACGTCATTCCTGTTTTCGCGGGAATGACGTTTTTAATTTAACGCGCCAGACTATTACTCTAGTTTGCAACCAGAGCTTCGGCGCGCTGCTTGAGCGCCTGTGCATGGCGCTGAAACCCATCGCGGACACCGGTCAGCGGCAGAAACGGCGAGAGAATTCCGTGAAAATTCTCCTCTGTAAAATAGATCGTCGGCCTATCTTTCTGCTGCGTCAACGACTGTCGGCGCCCCGCCTGGACCAGTCCGAGCTGTGCCGGCCAGGATGTGTATCGATACACCAGTAACGCAGTTTGCTGTCCGGTATCGTCATGCGCCGGCGCATCCATGTGCGTTATGGTTTCCCAGCAGCGGAGGGTCTTGTTGTTCACCATGCGCACATCCAGCAGGAGACGTGCGCCGATCTGCGATATCGGCGCCGCCCCGTCGATACCCGCAATGTCGACGACAAATGGATTCCATTCGCCATAGCGGGGCAGATCGAGCATCACCGCCCACACCGTTTCAATGGGCGCATTGATCTCGATGGAAGCGTTAGCGTAGTATTTAGACATCAGATTCTCCCAAGGCGTATGGGTTGCGTACAGAGCGCGCATTTTGCGCCAAATTTCGCCCGTATCAAGCGGGCACGCCGACAATCACACTCGACGCCTTGAAGATCGCCGAAGCCGGCTTGTCGATGGCGAGGCGGAGCGCCTTGCAACTCTCGTGGGTGACAATGGCCGCGATGGCACCGCCGCCGGGTAGCTCGATGGTCACTTCGGCATTTACAGCACCTGGTTGCAGGCGGGAGACCTTGCCGTTCAGGCGATTGCGCGCGGAAAATTTGGCGTCCTGATCTTCGGTCACCACGATGATCGAAGAGGCCTTGATCAGAGCGAAGGCTTCGGTTCCGACCTTCAGACCGAGGCCATCAGTACTTTCGTGAGTAACGATGGCGACAATTCTGTGGCCGCCGGCGACTTCAAGTTCGATCTCATCATTGACAGCACCTTTCCTGACACCGGCAACCTTGCCGAGAAACTGGTTACGTGCGCTGGTTTTCATGTTCATTCTCCTGATCAGCAAAAAGTCATGGGTAATGCCTTCAGCCTGACGACTGAGTTGATCGATGAAGATGTGATGCTCGCGTTCGATGATCCTGAAATTGGCGACCAGTTGTTCACCGCGTTGTGTCAGTCGTGTGCCACCACCGCCCTTGCCGCCGGCAAGCCTTTCCACGAGCGGTTGGCCAGCGAGATTGTTCATCGTGTCGATAGCATCCCAGGCGGCCTTGTAACTCATCTTCATGGATTTGGCAGCCTGGCTGATCGAGCCACATTCGGCGATCCTGGCAAGCAGGTCGACCCGGCCGGCACCGCCGAAATTCTCGCCGTGCATTGTCATCCATATCGAACCGTGCAACTCGATGGGATTTTCTGTTGAGTCCATGTTTCACTACCCACATGCCTGGAAGGATCGAAAGCATAGCCTGAATTGCATACACTTCCCACATCCGAACGGCCGAGTTGTCTGGTTCAGCAGCGCCGGGTTTGCGCCCATCTTTCTTGCCAGCAATATCCTTGAAGAACATCCAGAAGAAAAAATGCCACTGCCGGTTAAGGCAGTGACTCAAGCGCACACCTTGGGAGTGCGGATTGACACCGAGCGGCCATGATTCATGACTTTGTATTCTTTGCAAAAGAAACTGGCAAAGATACGGTGAAAAATCCGCTTGCGATTTCAAATCGTCGGAATCAAGAATCACGTCAAAGTCCCCGTCATTTCTGCGTTTCCATCAAATGATTTCAAAAACTACCGGACAGATGTGATAACGGTAGATAAAAATGATGCAGTGATCCTTCAGTCTTTGCTCAGTGCTTCAGGAAGCCGTATTTACCGAGGATATTCTGGCCGGTCGGCGACAGGATGAACGCCACGAAACTTCTGGCTTCGACGCTGTTCGTGCTGTCGACGGTTGTCGCAATCGGGTAGTTGATGGTGATATCAAGCGGGACTTCGAACGCGATGCGCACCTTGTCCTTCATGAGCGCCGCATCGGTTGCGTAGACGAAGCCTGCATCGACCTCGCCACGCGCCACATAGTCGAGTGCCTGACGCACATTTTGCGCGCCGACCATCTTGGCTTCGACCATCGGCCACAGCTTCGCCGCCGCCAGCGCATGCTTGCTGTAGCGCCCGACCGGGACGCTGGCCGGATTGCCGACAGCTACGCGCTGTACGTCGGACTGTGCAAGATCGCCGAGTTTTCCGAGGGTCAGTTTGCTGTCTGTCGGTACGATCAGCACCAGCTGGTTGCGTGCGAAATCCTGGCGATCCTTCGCCGTGACCAGCGCCTGCTTTTGTGCCTGGTCCATGGTTTCCTGATCGGCGGAAGCAAACACATCGACGGGCGCCCCCTTGGCCATCTGTTGCAGCAAGGCGCCGGAAGCACCGAAATTCAGTTGTACCCTGGTCTCCGCATGTTGCGCTTCATAGGTCTGGGCTATTTCCTTGAAGGCATTGGTCAGACTGGCCGCTGCCGAGATCGTAAGCTCCGCCGCACCGGCGGACAATGAACAGCACGCCATGCCGACGACAAATAACCAAGCTTGAATGCGTGATGACCACATAACGAGAGATCCAGTGCTGAATAATAAGCACCGTAATATATTTACTTATATAACGCATTGCAAGCGCTTGATTGTAAATGATCGATTGCCGGCAGCAATTCGGCATGTCACGGCAGTGACGACCGGCGCTTTCCGCGAGATAATCAGCGTTTTGCGTAAAGGTATAAATACTTGCCGTATTCCTCATGACAGAAAAAACCCTCGATGTTGCCACGCTCGGTCAGGTATTTACACCGCCAGCCATCGTCGAGCGCATGCTCGGCCTGATGCAAAAGCGCGGTCGTGTTCTTGATCCGGCCTGCGGCAACGGCGCATTCTCGGCGCGTCTGCCGGGTTGTATGGCCATCGAACTCGATGCACGCCACTGTCCGTCCGGTGCGTTGAACCAGGATTTCTTCGATTATCCGGAGACCGAGAAATTCGACACCATTATCGGCAACCCGCCTTACGTCAAGGCACGCGACATCCTGCCGTCAACTGCCCTGCGCCTGCATTCGCCACTGCTCAACGGCCATGCCAATCTGTATTTTCATTTCATCGAAAAATGTATACAACACCTTAATCCGGGCGGCGAGCTGATCTTTATAACGCCGCGCGATTTTCTCAAGGCGACCGGCGCCGTTCAGCTCAATATCTGGCTGCACGGCCAGGGCAGCATCACCGATCTGATCGAGCTCGGCGATGCAAAAATCTTTTCTGGCGCGCTACCCAACTGCATCATCTGGCGTTTCGAAAAGGGCAATTTTACGTATCGCCTCAGCGACGGCCGACGCATGCGCCTGGCCGGCGGACAGTTGATGTTCACGCGCGGCATCTACAGCGTGCCATTGTCCAGCGTGTTCGATATCAAGGTCGGCGGCGTTTCGGGTGCCGATGAAATTTTTTCCAACATGAAATTTGGCAATGCCGATTTTGTCTGTTCGCGCACCGCGCAAACCGGTGAGCTGCGCCGTATGATCTACCTTGACGATGAGTCCATCGAGCCGAACCGCCCTGTCGCACGACATGCTCCAGCGCTCGACTACCTCGCGGAGCACAAGGCGCGCCTGCTGACACGGCGCGTCACCCACTTTGACGAATCCAACTGGTGGTGCTGGGGGCGCCGTTCGCCAGTTTCAAGGGCGCCGCGCATTTACGTCAACCACAAAACGCGCAAACCGCAGCCGTTCTTCCTGAATCCTTGCAACCATTTCGACGGCGCGGTGCTGGCACTGTTCACGCATGCGCAGAATGCGCTTGAACTGGCAACGCTTGTGCAGATGCTCAATGACGTCGACTGGGCGGAACTCGGTTTTGTCTGTGACGGTCGCTTCCTCTTCGCCCAGCGCAGCCTAACCCATGCCCTGCTGCCGGAAGATTTCGCGCCATTCGCAAAAGGCGAGAAGAGTCTTTCATCTTCTCCAGCGGCAGAAATCCGCAGGGAGCGCGACGGCTTCCTGCGCGAAAAAACCAGGATGTAAACTTGCGGCCGAACTGGAAACGGCGGATCTCCCTTCTCCATCCATGGGCTAATCCGCCGATCGCTGGAGTAAGATGTGCATTCCTCGGTATCGCCAATCCAATATGGTTCCACATCTGACGACCGCCCTGAACGGGCCGCTGCTTGAGCTCGAACGTGCCTTTCTCGACAACGAGACACGCATCGAGCAATGGCTGCGCGGACAATGGCATGAGCACACGCCGCCGTTCTACTCTTCGGTAGATCTGCGCAATGCCGGCTTCAAGCTGGCGCCGGTCGACACCAATCTGTTTCCCGGCGGATTCAACAACATCAATCCGGCATTTCTGCCGCTTTGCGTGCAGGCAGCGATGGCGGCGATCGAAAAGATATGCCCCTCCGCCTGCAATCTGCTGCTGATTCCAGAGAACCACACGCGCAATTTGTTTTACCTGCAGAACGTTGCGCAGCTCGCCAACATTCTTCATCACACCGGCCTCAATGTGCGCATCGGCTCGCTGCTGCCGGAAATCACTGCGCCGACGACCATCGATTTGCCAGACGGGCAGCAGCTAACGCTGGAGCCGCTCGTGCGCCTCGGTCCGGATGGCCGTCACCTCGGCCTTGATGGCTTCGATCCCTGCGCCGTACTGCTCAATAATGATCTCTCCGCCGGTGTGCCGGAACAGTTGCTGAATCTCCACGAGCAGTTCGTGATTCCGCCGCTGCACGCCGGCTGGCATGTGCGGCGCAAGTCACATCATTTTGCCGCCTATCAGCGCGTCGCCGGTGATTTCGCGACGGAACTCGGTATCGACCCGTGGCTGATCAATCCGGCCTTCGGCGTTTGTGGCAAGATCAATTTTCACGAGCGCACCGGCGAGGACTGCCTGGCCAGCAACGTTGACCACCTGCTCGGGCAGATTCGCCTCAAATACCAGGAATACGGCGTCACGGAAAAGCCCTTCGTCATCGTCAAGGCCGATGCCGGTACCTATGGCATGGGCATCATGACTGTCCATGATGCGAGCGAGGTCAAATCACTGAACCGCAAACAACGCAACAAGATGGCGGTTGGTAAGGAAGGTCAGCAGATCAGTGAGGTGATCATCCAGGAAGGCGTGCCGACCTTCGAGACCGTCGATGAGGGCGTTGCCGAGCCGGTCGTCTACATGATCGACCGCTATGTCGTCGGCGGCTTCTACCGCGTCAATACCAGTCGCGGCCGTGACGAAAATCTCAACGCACCCGGTATGCACTTCGAGCCACTAGCCTTCAACACTGGCTGCTCGCTACCCGATGCGGCGCAGATGCCTGATGCGCCACCCAACCGCTTCTATGCCTATGGTGTGGTGGCGCGACTGGCCATGCTGGCGGCGGCGCTGGAGCTGGAACAGACCGATCCGGAAGGAAGCTCCGCCCGATGAAAATCGCTTTCATCGTCGACCCGCTCGACGGGCTGAAGCCCGCCAAGGATTCAAGCATCGCCATGATGCGTGAAGCGGCGCGGCGCGGCCACAAAGTGCATGCGCTCATGCGCGACTCGTTGTGCTGGCGCGATGGCGCAGTCAGGGCGACGACGGCACGACTGGCCCTGACGGCGATATCTGACAAGATTGACGCGCCCGCCGAGCATGCGCCGTGGTGCGTGGCGGAGGCATACGTACCGCAGAAACTCACCGAGTTCGATGCCGTGTTGATGCGCCAGGATCCGCCCTTCGATCTTGAATATGTCGCCGCGACCTGGCTGCTCGAACGCGCCGAAGCCGACGGCGCGCGCATCTTCAATCGGCCGCAGGCGATCCGTAACCACAACGAAAAAATCGCCATCACGGAATTCCCGCAATTCGCGCCACAGACGCTGGTGGCGCGTGCTGCCGACGAGATCAACCGCTTCATCGATACCATCTGGCAGGATGGCGGTGATGTGGTACTGAAGCCGATCGACGGCATGGGCGGCAGTTCGGTCTTCCGCGTCGGACGCAACGACCCGAATCGCAATGTCATCGTCGAAACGCTGACCGCACTTGGACAACGCACGATCATGGCACAGCGCTATCTGCCGCAGATCGCTCAGGGCGACAAGCGCATCCTGCTGATCGGCGGTGAGCCGGTACCGTATTGTCTGGCACGCATCCCCCGGCCCGGCGAGAACCGTGGCAATCTCGCCGCCGGCGGTAGCGGCGTGGCGCAGCCGCTATCGAAGCGCGACCGCGAAATTGCCACCGCGCTTGGTCCGCTCCTCGCTGCGCGTGGCTTGTTGCTGGTCGGCCTCGACGTGATCGGCGACTACCTGACCGAGATCAACGTCACCAGCCCAACCTGCTTCGTCGAGATCACCACGCAGACTGGCTGCGATGTTGCCGCGTTGTTCGTCGATGCGCTGGAACACACCGTACACGGCGCGGGCTGAGAGAATGACGAAAGTATGGCGCGCCTGGCGCGCGCTAACATTTCTTCTCGTACTGTTCATCCTCGGCTGCGCCAGGGAACCACTCATCTCGCAGGAATCCTTCGTCTTCGGCACGCGCGTCGAAGTGCTGGTGTACGGCGCACCGCCGGATACCGCACGCAGCGCCGCCACAGCCGTGCTGCGTGAGTTCGACCGACTACACCGCACCTATCACGCCTGGCAGCCTTCCGAACTGACCACGCTGAATGACGCACTGGCCGCAGGCAAACCAGCCGAGGTCTCCAGCGAACTTGCCAGTCTGATTCGCAATGCGCAGCAGATCGCGGCACGGAGCAATTACCTTTTTGATCCGGGCATCGGCCGCCTGATCAGCCTGTGGGGCTTTCAGAACGATGAGTTCAAGGCGCAACCTCCCGATGCTGCGCAGCTGCAGATATGGCGTGATGCGCATCCATCGCTTGCCGATCTGCGGGTCGATGGCAACCGTGTCGTCAGCCGCAACAAAATGGTGGCACTGGATTTCGGTGGCTACCTGAAGGGCATCGCCCTTGACCGTGGTGCGGCGATCCTCAAATCGCATGGCGTCGAAAATGCGCTGATCAATATCGGCGGCAACATCATCGCGCTCGGCAGCAAAGGCGGCAAGCCATGGCGCGTCGCCATCCAGCATCCGCGCTCGACAGCGCCACTGGCCACACTCGACCTGCGCGACGGCGAAGCCATCGGCACTTCCGGCGATTACCAGCGCTATTTCGAACTCGATGGCAAGCGCTACTGCCACCTGCTTGATCCACGCACCGCCGAACCGGTACAGGGCACGCAAGCTGTCACTATTTTGATTCCACCCGGCGTCGAGGCCGGTATGCGCTCCGATGCGCTGAGCAAACCGCTGTTCGTCGCCGGCGCAGCGTGGCGCGAGCAAGCGCAGCGTCTCAATGATACGCAGGCGCTACGTGTGGATACGGCGGGTACGGTATACGTCACGCCGGCATTGCGCGAGCGCCTGAAGTTCGAGACGCCCGATCTGCACGTCGTGACGATGCCCTGAGTCCGCCCCTCACCAACCAACCCACCCACCCACCCACCCACCTTGACCCCATGACCGCGCCGACCCTGACCGAATACATTGCCCAGCCGCCCGTTACCGGAGAATCCAGTTTCGAGTTGAAGCCGTTTCTCGACGATGAAATTTTTTTCAGTAAGCCGGAAACTGCCGACTGGCAGGGTTACGTTATGGCTACGGGTGAAGACATTCTGAACTGGGGAATGGGGGCGTCGCGTGTCGGCGGTCAGACGATGCTGGTGTTTCGTACCGACAGGGCCGATCCACGGCTGGGTGAGGATTTCGCGGGTATTCCCATGCACGAAGCCTTGCGCGCATGCTTCAGTTATCCCGGTGTCGAGGGGGTTGTGCTGGTCAATAAGACGCGGCACTGGAAATCCTTCCTGATAGAAAACTTTACGGGGATTCTTGCTGACTGAGATCCGCTAATGGAGTCATTCCCGCGAAAGCGGGAATCCACCACATGCCCAAAAAACCGGATTTCCACTTTCGCGGGAATGACAACGTTGTTGCTAACTTGCTGCCTCGAACTGCAAACGATACAGGTGGGAATACAGGCCGTTTTGCGCCAGCAGTTGAACATGCGGGCCTTCCTCGACGATGCTGCCCTTGTCCAGCACGATGATGCGATCTGCATGTTCGACAGTCGATAGGCGATGTGCGATGACCAACGTGGTACGACCGTGAATCAGGTTCTCCAGCGCAGCCTGGATCTGCCGCTCGGATTCTGAATCGAGCGCCGAGGTGGCTTCATCGAGAATCAGGATCGGCGCGTTCTTCAGGAAGGCGCGGGCGATGGCCAGACGTTGACGCTGGCCGCCGGAGAGCTTGACACCGTTTTCACCGACCGTTGTTTGCAAGCCCTGCGGCATCTGGCAGATGAATTTCCAAGCATTGGCAGCCTCTGCTGCGGCAATAATCCGCTCTTCGCTGGCGTCGGCCGATTTGCCGTAGGCGATGTTCGCTGCGATGGTGTCGTTGAACAGCACCACATCCTGACTGACCAACGCGATGTTGTCGCGCAGACTTTCCAGCGTCAGGCTTTGCGTGTCTATACCGTCGATCAGAATACGCCCACTACCCGGCTGGTAGAAACGCGGCAGCAGGCTGGCCAGGGTGGACTTGCCGCTACCCGAAGGGCCGACCAGCGCGATCGTCTGCCCGGCGACGATCTTCAGCGAGATATTCTGCAACGTCTGACGCGCCGCAGTTTCATAGCGGAAGCCGACGTTTTCGAGGACGATCTCGCCGCGTGCCCTCGGCAATGTCAGCGTGCCGTTGTCCGCCTCCGCCACCTGATCGAGCAGGCCGAAGATGTTCTCCGCTGCTGTCAGTCCGCGTTGCAGCGGCGCGTTGACTTCGGTGAGGCGCTTGACCGGCGCCAGCAGCATCAGCATGGCTGCCATGAAACCGACAAAGTCGCCGACCGTGACGTGACTTTCGTACGATTGCATCAAAGCCATATAGATGATGGTCGCCAACGCCGTGGCCGAGGCGATCTGCGTCAGCGGTACGGTGGCCGAGGCGGCGATTGATTCACGCATCGCTGCCTTGCGGAATTCATTACTGACGTCGTCGAAACGTTGCGCCTCGTAGCGCTGGCCGCCGAAGATTTTGACGACCTTGTGGGCGCCGATGGTTTCTTCGAGGATATGTGCAATCAGACCCATGGCGCTGTAGCCGCGCCGACTGGCGGCGCGTAGTCGTTTGCCGAACAGGCGCACCACGCCGACGATCAGCGGTCCGACGCATAGTGCGATCAACGTCAGCTTCCAGTCGCGATACAGCATGAAACCGAGCAGACCAACGATGGTCAGCGAGTCGCGTACCAGCGCCGTCACCACGTTGGTCGCGGCGCTGGTGAAATCGTTGGCGCCGTAGGTAACCTTGGAGATCAGTATGCCGGAGGATTGCTCGTCGTAAAAGCCCGTCGGCAGACTCAGCAGCCGGGCGAACATCTGTCGCCGCAAATCCATGATCAGCCGATTGGTCACCCAAGCCAGGCAGTAGGAAGTGAAGTAGGTGAGTACGCCACGCACCACAAAAATCGCGATCAGCGCTAGTGGAATCATGTACAACTCGTGACGATGACTGGGTGCGAAGCCCTTGTCGAGCAGCGGCTTCATCAGCGCCGGAAACAGCGGTTCGCTGGCCGCGGTCAATGCCATGCCGAGGATGGCCAGGCAGAACACCTTGAAGTACGGGCGAACAAAGCCGAGCAGGCGCAGATAAATTTCGCGGGAATCAGTGCTGGAATTGGCCGGCATCAATGATGACAATCAGGTGGGGCGTGAATGGCCTCGCGGGAGCTGCGATTATGCCAGAGCGCGCAAGGGTTCACTTGCGTCGGTAATAGTCGACGTACCAGTCGACGAAGCGTTGCACACCAATCGCCACAGACGTCTGCGGCGCGAATCCGGTTAACGCCTGCAGGCTCGATGTGTCGGCGCAGGTCGCCGGGACATCGCCATCCTGCAGCGGCAGGAAATTTTTCTGCGCCGTCTTGCCCAGCGCCTTTTCCAGTGTGGAGATGTAATCCATCAATTCGACCGGCTGATGATTGCCGATATTGCAGACGCGATACGGTGCCCAACTGCTGCCCGGATCGGGCTGCTCTTTGTCGAAATCCGGATTCGCCGTCGGTGGACAGTCGAGCAGCCTGACCACGCCTTCGGCGATGTCGTCGATGTAGGTGAAATCGCGGCGCATTTTTCCGTGGTTGAAAACATCGATCGGCCGGTCTTCGAGGATTGCCCTGGCAAACAGGAATAGCGCCATGTCCGGGCGTCCCCACGGGCCATACACGGTAAAAAAGCGCAGCCCGGTGGTCGGCATCTGGAACAGGTGACTGTAGGTGTGCGCCATCAGTTCGTTGGCTTTCTTGCTGGCGGCATACAGGCTGACCGGATGATCGACGTTGTCGTGCTCGGAAAACGGCATTCGTGTGTTGCCGCCATACACGCTGGAACTGCTGGCATAGACCAGATGCTTGACGCCGGCATGACGACAGCCCTCGAGAACATTCATGAAGCCGACCAGGTTGCTGTCGACATAGGCATGTGGATTTTCCAGCGAATAACGTACCCCCGCCTGTGCCGCCAGATGGATGACGCGCTGCGGCCGTTCCTTTTCGAAGAGCGTCGCCATGCCGCTGCGGTCGGCGATGTCGAGACGGACGAAACGAAAATTCGGCTGCGCCTGCAACCGGGCGAGGCGCGCTTTCTTCAGCGAAACATCGTAATAGTCGTTGAGGTTGTCGACGCCGACAACCTCGTCGCCGCGCGCCAGCAACAACTGGGACACATGCATGCCGATGAAACCGGCTGCGCCGGTCAGGAGAATTTTCATGGGTTATCCAAGGGATATTGGCGATTCTGTATATCGCGAATTTTTGCATGCTTGATGAAGCTGTTACTGCAACCGATGAGAATGTGCACGAGTCCCGGCAGCCCATCAAGAAAACCCAGACGCAGGAAATAGAACTTGATAAAGCGCAGCCAGGGCGAGAGCAGCATCTGCACGAAGCTGCTGTGCTTTCCCTGCGCCACGGCCTGTTCTGCGGCCAGCGTGGTGTAGCGGTTCTGCTTGGCGAGATAGGCGTCGAGCGTTTCGGCTGAGTCGTGCAACAAATCGCCGGTGAGTGTGGTGGGTGGCGTGGCGTTGTCGGTGAGAATTTTTTCATGCACCGCGTCGTCGGACCAGTGTGCATGACGGCGGTCAAACAGACGCAAACTCCAGTCGGGATAGCCCTCGCCGTGCCTCAGGTAGCGGCCGAGAAAACGGTTGCAGCGGGCGAAACGATAAGTCTGTGCATTGCCCGTCGCCAGCGCCCGGAGAACCTCCTTCTGTAAGCGCTCACTGACGCGCTCATCTGCGTCGATGCAGAGTACCCAATCATGTGCCGCCTGCGCTACGGCAAACTGTTTCTGCAAGCCAAAGCCGCGCCATTCGGCATGCATCACCCGCGCGCCGCGACTCTGCGCCAGCGCCACGGTCGCATCCCGGCTACCCGAATCAACGACAATAATTTCATCGCAGAAGGCGAGGCTATCGAGGCAGGCCGGCAATTGCGCGGCAGCGTCCTGGGTGATGAGAATTGCCGAGAGCGGCGGCCGGGAGTCGGGCATGAAATATAATCGGCTAGTGCGAATTTCATATTCTACTCAGGATGTCCCATCGATGCAGCCGGGAAGCAGTAGCCTCCTGCCCGCCGCGCCGCCGCGACGGATACTGCTCGTCAAGACTTCCTCGCTTGGCGATGTCGTGCATGCGTTGCCGGTTGTCAGCGACTTGCACCGGAGATTTCCCGAGGCGCAGATCGATTGGGTCGTCGAAGAAGCCTATGCCGATATCCCGCGCCTGCATCCTGCCGTACGGCGGGTGATCCCGGTTGCCCTGCGACGCTGGCGCATGACGCTGTTGCGCGTCGCAACCTGGCGCGAGATGCGTGCCGCACTCGGTGCACTGCGTATCGATGACTATGACATCGTTCTTGATGCGCAAGGCCTCGTGAAAAGTGCGCTGCTGGTTGCCATGACGCGGCGCACGGTGGACGGACAGCACTGTGGCTATGCACGCGGCGCGGCGCGAGAACCACTGGCGGCGCTGTTCTACGATAAGCGTCTGGATATCCCGAAGAATCTTCACGCCGTCGAGCGCAATCGCCGAGTGGCTGCTGCTGCGTGTGGGTACGCTGCCGATCTGCCGTTCGATTACGGCCTTGCCAGCTATTTCCCCCCCCGCCCAGAGTGGCTTGATGCCCGGCCATACGCTGTATTGCTGACAGCGACCAGTCGCGTTGAAAAACTCTGGCCGGAGGAACACTGGCACACGCTGATGGCTTTCCTCGCTGCACGCGGTCTGTGTAGCGTGCTGCCGGCCGGATCGCCCGCCGAGCGCGAACGTGCGCAGCGTCTTTCTGCCGCCACCACGAAAACCTCTGTGGCTTGTGTTGCTCCGTCACTATCAATTGCCGCACTGGCCAGCTTGTGCGCTGGTGCGCAGCTCGTCGTCGGCCTCGATACCGGTCTTACCCATCTCGCGGTTGCGCTCGGTCGTCCGACGCTGGCGTTGTTCAGCGGTTCCGATCCGCTACTCACCGGGGTTTACGCCGGCGATCCTCCGGCCACGCCGTTGCGCAATCTGGGTGCGGATGGTGCTCCGCCAAGCACCGAGGCCGCTTGTGCTGCTGCTGCCGAACTGCTGTCGCCATGAGCCGCTTCCTGTACACGCTGACGATCTGGCTGCTGATCCCCTGGGCGCTGCTGCATCTGCTTTGGCGCGCACGGCGTCAGCCAGAATATCTACGGCACTGGGGCGAGCGCTTCGGCAGCTATGCGGCGAATCCCGTGGAATCGCCGCCAACCATCTGGCTGCATGCCGTCTCGGTCGGCGAGACGCGCGCCGCCCAGCCGCTGGTCGCCCTGCTGCGCCAACGCTGGCCGCAGCATCGCATCCTGTTTACGCACATGACGCCGACCGGACGTCAGACCAGCACGGAAATTTTCGGCGACAGCGGCGCAGTCTGCCGCGTCTATTTGCCCTACGATTGCCCCGTGTCGATGCGCGCATTCCTGCGTCACTTCAAACCAGTCATCGGCATCGTCATGGAGACCGAGCTCTGGCCGAACCTGATCGCCGCCTGTCACGACAAAAAAATCCCACTGCTGCTGGTCAATGCGCGTCTCTCTGAAAAATCTGCACGCCGCTATGCGCGTTTTCCGGCACTGATGCGCGAAGCCCTGCTGGGCCTGTCCGCCATCGCCGCGCAAAGCGCTGCTGGTGCCGCACGCTTCCGGGAACTCGGCGCAGGTGAAGTGGGCATTTATGGCAATCTCAAGTTCGACATCGAACCACCGCAGGAACAGTTGCAGCTTGGCAAGGAGCTGCGTGCGCTGTGGAACGTGGGAAATCGTCCCCTACTGCTTGCCGCTTCGACGCGCGATGGCGAGGAAGCGCTGCTGCTCGATGCCTTCGCTAAACAGCCACCAAGCAGCCTGCTACTGGTGATTGTGCCACGCCATCCGCAGCGCTTCGATGAAGTCGCCGCACTTATCACCGCGCACGGCTTGCGCATGCAGCGGCGCAGCGAGAACGTTGCACTGCGTACAGAAACACAAGTACTGCTCGGCGACAGCATGGGCGAGATGTTCGCTTACTATGCCGCCAGCGACATCGCTTTTATCGGCGGCAGTCTGCTCGACTACGGTAGCCAGAATCTCATCGAGGCCTGTGTCGTCGGCGTACCGCTGCTACTCGGTCCGTCGACCTACAACTTCGCCGAGGCTGCCGAAGCCGCACTGGTTTGCGGCGCGGCGCAACGCATCAAACATGCTGAAGATGTTTTCAATGAAGCTGCACGGCTACTCGGCGATGCTCCGGTGCGAGAACGTATGAGCGATGCCGGCAAAGCCTTTGCCGGCGCGCATCGCGGTGCCAGCCGCAAGACTCTGGAACTGGTAGAGAAGTTTTTGCCATGACGAAAGTTTGAAAGTTGCGATCGCAGCAGGCGTATCATTCATCAACGATGTTCCGATAGCAGCGGAGAACATGACATGCGGATCGCCCTGATTTCCGATATCCACGGCAACCTTCCTGCACTGGAAGCCGTCGTCGCCGACTTCAAGCGACGCGGCATCGACGCAGTCATCAATCTCGGCGACAGCCTGTCGGGGCCACTCTATCCACATGAGACGGCGCAGTTTCTGATGGCGCAGACGTGGACGCATCTGGCGGGAAATCACGAGCGGCAGATTCTCAATCTCAATCCGGCAGTTGCCGATCCGGCCGATTTTTTTGCGCGCTCCCAGTTGACGCAGGCGGAACTCGCCTGGCTGGCAACATTGCAGCCGGTCGGTACATTCGGCGAAGATATGTTTATATGCCACGGTACGCCGTTCGGCGATAGCCAGTATCTGCTGGAAACCGTTGAGCCGACCACCGTACGTCTGGCGACACCTGAAGAAATTCACGCGCGCCTCGGTGGAGTTGCCGTGCCGCTGATTGCCTGCGGGCATACGCACCTGCCGCGCAGCGTGCGTTCCTCTACCGGGCAGCTAATCGTCAATCCGGGCAGCGTTGGTCTTCAGGCGTTTGCGGATACACATCCATATCCGCATATCATCGAGAATGGTTCAGCCGACGCGCGCTATGCGATTGTCGAAAAACGCAATGGCCACTGGGTTCCGGCACTGATCGCTGTACCTTACGACCACGCCAGCGTCGCGCCACTGGCGCGTCAGCGCGGTCTGAACGACTGGGCACGGGCATTGCAGACGGGCTACATAAAATCAAACCGGGCTGCCTGAGCGGCTATTCAAACAGCCCAGGCAGCCCGGTTCGGTGAAAGCAGATCAGGCAGGATTGGTGGGTTTGGCGCGTTCGTACTGCTGGATCATGATCAGTGATCCCAGCGGCATGGTCAGTACGATGCCGATAATCAGCAGGATGAATCCAATCATGGTGATGACATAGCCGACGATATAAGCCAGCAACCAGTTGATGAAGTCGCTCTGGATTGTCGCCAAGCTCCACTTGAATGCATCAACCGGATTCTTCCCGGTATCGATGATGGCGTAAATGCCGGGCATTGCAGCGAAGCTGAGCGCCATGGACACCAGAAAGCCAAGAATCGGCACAAAGTTCAGAATCATCGAGGCAACCACAAGCAGGATCAGGTAGATCAGCAGGTTGACGAAACAATCCCAGGTATTGAAGATATCGCCCACCGAAGCCTTGCCCTGACCGCGTGCAACCTTGAACACAGAACGGGTGTAGCCGGCGATGAAGCCGATGTTGGCAATCGGAATCCAGATGACCAGCATGAGTACGAGCGTCATCACCGCGAGATCGCCGAGGTTTTCCTTCCACATGGCCAGCGCCAAAGTTAATCGCGCGCCAAAGTCGCTCTGGTCGGTGGTGGCCGGTTGTCCTGCCGCACTGCCGACCGCGCCGCCAATAGCAGAGTTACAGTGCTTACACTTGGTGGCACCGTCCTGGATTTCTTCCTTGCAGAATGGGCATTGCATATTTGCCTCCTTGATTTCTTGCGGAATTCTGGTCGCAATGTGGCGACCGGGCACCAGGCTGGCGCGATTTCAGTGAGTGAGCCCGCACCGCATCCTGAGGATCGGAGTATTCAGCAGCAGGCTGAGAGTATCTTCGGCATGTGTGGCCATGTCAAATGCAAGAACCGGGGTAAAAGTAGGGCTTTTACCCGCTTCAGGCACCGGCCAATAGCGATGCAATGTCTATGTGCAATATGCGTACCCGTGTTGCTTATCTGCGCAGCTGCGTTACATCGCGCACCGCGCCAGTGTCGGCGCTGGTGGTCATCGCAGCATAGGCCAGCAGGGCACCGGACACCTGCCGTTGCCGGTTTTTTGGCTGCCAGGCCTGATCACCCTGCGCTTCCATTGTGCTGCGGCGGCGTGCCAACTCGGCGTCACTGATGGCGAGGTGAATGGTTCGGCCGGGGATGTCGATTTCGATCGTGTCGCCATTTTCGATCAGGCCAATCGCGCCGCCCGCCGCAGCTTCCGGTGAGGCATGGCCGATCGAAAGTCCCGAAGTGCCGCCGGAGAAACGCCCATCGGTAAGCAGCGCGCATTCCTTGCCGAGCCCCTTCGATTTCAGATAGGAAGTCGGGTAGAGCATTTCCTGCATGCCGGGGCCGCCCTTTGGTCCTTCGTAGCGGATGATCACCACGTCGCCGGCTTTGACCTCATCGCCAAGGATGCCGGTGACGGCGTCGTCCTGGCTTTCGTAGACGCGTGCCGTGCCGTGAAATTTCCAGATGCTTTCATCGACACCGGCGGTCTTGACGATACAGCCCTTCTCGGCGATGTTGCCGAACAGCACGGCCAGACCGCCTTCCTGCGTGTAGGCATTGGCCTTGTCGCGGATGCAGCCATGACCGCGGTCAAGATCGAGTTCCGCATAGCGGCGATCCTGCGAGAAAGCCGTCTGCGTCGGTATGCCGCCGGGTGCCGCACGATAGAAGTCCAGTATTGCAGGATCCTTTGAGCGCAGCACATCGTAAATTCCCAAGGCCTCACCGAGAGTTTTTGAATGCACTGTCGGCAGGTCGGTGTGCAGCAGGCCGGCACGGTCGAGTTCGCCGAGAATCGCCATGATGCCGCCGGCGCGGTGCACGTCTTCCATGTGGTAATCCTGCGTTGCCGGTGCCACCTTGGCAAGACAGGGGACACGGCGCGAGATGTGATCGATATCGGCCATGGTGAAATTGACCTCGGCTTCACGCGCGGCGGCGAGCAGATGCAGCACGGTGTTGGTCGAACCGCCCATCGCCACGTCGAGACTCATGGCATTTTCAAACGCGGCAAACGTGGCGATCGAACGCGGCAGGACACTGGCATCGTCATTCTTGTACCAGCGTTTGCACAATTCGACCACCAGCCGCCCGGCCCTGAGAAACAGTTGCTTGCGATCGGCATGCGTCGCCAACAGCGAGCCGTTGCCGGGTAGCGCCAGGCCGAGCGCCTCGGCCAGACAGTTCATCGAGTTGGCGGTGAACATGCCGGAGCAGGAGCCGCAGGTCGGACAGGCGGAGCGTTCGTAGCTATCGACCTCGGCGTCCGAGCTATTGCTGTCGACACCCTTGATGATGGCGTCGACCAGATCGACGGCAATGGTCTTGCCGCCCCAATTCACCTTGCCGGCTTCCATCGGCCCACCCGAAACGAACACTGCGGGAATATTCAGGCGCAGTGCCGCCATCAGCATGCCGGGTGTGATCTTGTCGCAATTCGAAATGCATATCAGCGCATCGGCGCAATGGGCGTTAGCCATATATTCAACGGAGTCGGCGATGAGTTCGCGCGACGGCAGCGAATACAGCATGCCGCCATGGCCCATGGCGATACCATCATCGATGGCGATGGTGTTGAATTCCTTGGCGATGCCGCCGGCCGCCTCGATTTCGCGTGCCACCAGTTGCCCCATGTCCTTCAGATGAACATGGCCCGGTACAAACTGCGTGAAGGAATTCACCACGGCGATGATCGGCTTGCCGAAGTCGCCATCCTTCATGCCGGTGGCGCGCCACAGGGCGCGGGCACCCGCCATGTTGCGGCCATGGGTGGAAGTGTATGAACGGTATTGTGGCATGGGAAAATCTCCGAAAGCCGCCGGGCGGGTACCGGGCTCTAAGCTAGAATATCGATTCTAGCGCAATCTCCGCAATCTCAATTCTTCGTCGCTCATGCTGATCCATCCACAGTTCAATCCTGTCGCCATCTCACTTGGCCCGCTCGCCGTACGCTGGTACGGGCTGATGTACATGATCGGTTTCGTGCTATTCGTCGTGCTTGGCCGCCGCCGCGCGCAACAACTGCCGGCACTCGGCATTACGGTGCAGCATCTCGACGATCTGCTGTTCTACGGCGTGCTCGGCGTGATCCTTGGTGGCCGGCTGGGCCAGGTAATTTTCTACGAGCCTGGCTATTTCATTCAGCATCCGCAGGATATTCTCGCCATCTGGAAAGGTGGCATGAGCTTTCACGGTGGCTTCCTCGGTGTGCTCGTCGCCATGTACCTGTATGGCCGAAAGATCGGCAAGACCTTTTTCGAGGTGACCGACTTCATCGCCCCGCTGGTGCCGCTCGGACTTGCTGCCGGACGCATCGGCAACTTCATCAATGGCGAATTGTGGGGCCGCGTTGCCGATGCCACACTGCCCTGGGCGATGATATTTCCGCAGGTCGACAACCTGCCGCGCCATCCCTCGCAGTTGTATCAGGCAGGCATGGAAGGCCTCTGTCTGTTCTTCATCCTCTGGTGGTACGCAGCGAAAATCCGTGCGCGCGGTGCGGTGTCGGGGATGTTTCTCGTCGGCTACGGCAGCTTCCGTTTTCTTGCCGAATATTTTCGCGAGCCGGATGCCGGCATCTTCGGTTTCAGTTATACCGTCAGCATGGGACAGTGGCTGAGTCTGCCGATGATCCTGTTCGGCCTTTATCTCATTTTCAAGCGGAGTAAATCATGAATCAGCGGCCCTTCAAAATTCTCGGCATCCAGCAGATTGCCGTCGGCGGCCCCTCGAAGGAGCGTCTGCGCAAGCTGTGGGTGGACATGTTTGGACTTTCCGTCACCAGCAATTTCATCAGTGAGAAAGAGAACGTCGACGAAGACATCGCCGTGCTGGGCAGCGGCCCGTTCAAGGTTGAGGTCGATCTGATGCAACCGCTCGATGCGGCGAAGAAACCTGCCGTACATGAACCGCCGCTTAACCACATCGGCCTGTGGGTGGACAACCTGCCCATCGCCGTCGATTGGCTCACTGCGCAGGGCGTGCGTTTCGCGCCGGGCGGCATCCGCAAGGGCGCCGCCGGCTACGACATCACTTTCCTGCACCCGAAGGCCAACGAGCAGTTTCCGATTGCCGGTGAGGGCGTGCTGATCGAGCTGGTGCAGGCGCCAGCCGAAGTCATCGCTGCTTTTGGCAAGCAGGAAGCCTGATCAGCCAAAATTTCTATCCCTGTGAAGGCGCGGAGGGCTTGACCAGTGGTTCTCTAGGCGTCGTTTAGACGTTGAACAGGAAGTTCATGACGTCGCCATCCTTGACGACGTACTCCTTGCCTTCCGCACGCATCTTGCCGGCTTCCTTGGCACCCTGTTCCCCGCCGTGGGTAATAAAATCGTCAAAGGCGATAGTTTGTGCACGGATGAAGCCGTGCTCGAAGTCGGTGTGAATCACGCCGGCGGCCTGCGGTGCGGTGTCGCCGGTGTGAATGGTCCAGGCGCGCACTTCCTTGACGCCGGCGGTGAAGTAGGTTTGCAGGCCGAGCAACTGGTAGGCGGCGCGGATCAGGCGATTGAGGCCAGGTTCGGACTGACCTAGATCGGCGAGGAATTCAATTTTTTCGTCGTCGGCAAGATCGGCGATCTCGGCTTCAAGCGCCGCGCAGAGCGCGACGACCGGCGCCTTTTCTTTCGCGGCATGCGCTTCGACCTGCGCCAGCAAAGGATTGTCATGATAGCCATGCTCGTCGACGTTGGCGACGTAGAGCGTCGGCTTGGCGGTGATCAGACAGAAGGGTTTCAAGGCGGCCCATTCTTCCTTCGACAGGTCGAGCGCACGCACTGGTCTGGCCTGGTCGACTTGCGCCTTGCATTTTTCCAGCACGGCGACGATACGCTGGGCTTCCTTGTCGCCACCTGAACGCGCCTGCTTGGATTGGCGGACAAGGGCTTTTTCAATGGTGCCGAGATCGGCCAGCGCCAGTTCGGTTTCGATAGTCTCGATATCGGAAAGCGGATTTACCTTGCCGACGACATGCACGACATTCTCATCTTCGAAGCAGCGCACGACATGTACGATGGCGTCGGTTTCGCGGATGTTGGCGAGAAACTGATTGCCGAGTCCTTCGCCCTTTGAGGCGCCCGCCACCAGACCGGCGATGTCCACAAATTCGACGATGGCGTGCTGAATTTTTTGTGGTTTGACGATGACCGCCAGCGCATCGAGACGCGGATCGGGAACCTCGACGATGCCGACGTTCGGTTCGATGGTACAGAACGGATAATTCGCTGCTTCGATGCCGGCCTTGGTCAGCGCGTTGAAGAGGGTGGACTTGCCGACGTTGGGCAGGCCGACGATACCGCATTGGAGACTCATGTCATTCCTTTAATAGCCGCAATGCGGCTCACGAACCTTCCCGCGCCCCACCAGGGAGCGGGGATGGAGATTTATCAGATGCGCCTGCCACAGCCGGCTTGGCATTCAATTTCTGCATTGCCGCCGGCCAGTCGCCGCGCACCAGCACAGGCCAGGCGAGCAGTGCGCGATCAAGCGCTGCATCGATGGCTTCGCCTTCTTCACGCTGCGGCGGTTTCAGCACGTAATTGACAACATCGTTACGATCGCCCGGATGGCCGATGCCGATACGCAGCCGCCAGTAATCCTGAGTGCCGAGATGCGCGGTGATGTCCTTCAGTCCGTTGTGACCACCGAGGCCTCCGCCGAATTTTAGACGCAGTGCCCCCGGCGGCAAATCGAGATCGTCGTGCACCACCAGTATTTCGGCGGGCTCGATGCGGTAAAAATGGCACAATGACTGTACCGCTTGACCGGAGCGATTCATGAAGGTCTGCGGTTGCAGCAGCCACACGTCTGCCGCACGGTGATGCGCAACGATGCCGTGAAAACGCGATTCCTTCGATGGTGTGATACCGAGTTCGCGCGCCAGTCGCTCACAAAACCAAAACCCGGCGTTGTGCCGGGTTTTGGCGTATTCGGCGCCGGGATTACCGAGACCGACGATCAGGCGCGGCGGGCTTTGCATGATTCAGATTCGAAAATGTGCGAGTGCCCGCCGTTCTGACGAATTACTTCTTCTCGGTTGTTGCCGCAGTCTTCTCGGCCGCCGTGGCTGCTTGCTGAGTTGCTGCCGCAGCTTCGGCAGCATCATCGGCAACACCGCCGCGCGGGATGGTGATCGTCACGATTACCGGATCGTCGCCCTTGTGCAGCAAGGTTTCAACACCCTTCGGCAGCGTCAGCGCAGAAACGTGGATCGAGTGACCGGCCGCCAGATCCTTGAGGTCGACTTCGATGAACTCGGGCAGATCGGCCGGCAGACACTTGATCTCAAGTTCGGTCAACACGTGCGAGACGATACCGCCTTGTTGCTTGACGCCCGGGGCGATGTCGGCATTCAGAAAGTGCAACGGCACCTTGATATGCAACTTGTGGGTGGCATCGACGCGCTGAAAATCGAGATGCAGGATCTGGCGCTTGAACGGATGCATTTGTACGTCGCGCAGCAGAACCTGCTGTTTGGCGTTGTCAAGAATCAGGGTTAACACGGAGGCATGGAAGACTTCATGTTTCAGCTTGTGCCAGATTTCGTTGTGATCGATGTCGATCGCCTCAGCCGTATTTCCCCCGCCATAGACAATTCCCGGAACACGTCCGGTCTTGCGCAGGCGGCGGCTCGCTCCGGTGCCCTGCAGGGTGCGCGGTTGCGCGTTGAATTCGAGTTGCATTTCACTACTCCTAAAAAACCTGCCCGCGACCAGGCAGGGGTTGTAAAAGCGGGCGGCGGATGCCGCTCACTCCATAAACAGGGAGGACACGGAGTCCTCGTTGCTGATGCGCAGCATGGTTTCGGCGAGCAGACCGCCGATCGATACCTGGCGGATGCGCTTGCAGGCACGTGCATCCTCGCGCAGCGGGATGGTATCGGTGACCACCAGCTCGTCGAGCTCGGATTCGCTGATGCGCGATACCGCCTCGCCGGAGAGCACCGGATGTGTGCAATAGGCCAACACCTTCAGTGCGCCCTGCTGTTTCAGTGCCTGCGCCGCCTTGCACAGGGTGCCGGCAGTATCGACCATATCGTCCATGATGACGCAGGTGCGGCCCTTCACTTCGCCGATGATATTCATCACTTCCGAAACATTGGCCTTGGGGCGGCGCTTGTCGATGATGGCGAGGTCGGATTCGAGATGCTTGGCCAGCGCCCGCGCGCGTACCACGCCGCCGATGTCGGGTGAGACGACGAGCAGTTCTTCATGGCGCTGCTTCCAGATGTCACCGAGCAGGATCGGGCCGGCATAGATGTTGTCGACCGGGATGTCGAAGAAGCCCTGGATCTGGTCGGCATGCAGGTCGACCGTCAGCAGGCGCTGTACACCGGCAGCTTGCAGCATGTTGGCGACGACCTTGGCAGTAATCGCGACGCGCGCCGAGCGCGGCCGGCGATCCTGGCGGGCATAGCCGAAGTAGGGAATGACTGCGGTGATCCGGCCTGCCGACGAGCGCTTCAGCGCATCAACCATGATCAGCACTTCCATCAGGTTGTCGTTGGTCGGATGGCAGGTGGATTGCAGGATGAACACATCCTTGCCGCGCACATTTTCGAGGATCTCGACGTTAACTTCGCCATCGGAGAAGCGCCCGATCGTGGCACGACCGAGGGAAATATTGAGTGGCTTGACTACATCGGCCGCCAGCCTGGGGTTGGCGTTACCGGTAAACACCATCAGGTTGTCATAGGCCATGCGTGTACGCTCGCTGCGCTTGATGAAACAGATGCCGGAATGAATGACGCGTGTAGCGTGTGACTTGCGCTCGATCGCCCAACACTTCGATCGATAAAACTACTGGCTGGGGAGGAAGGATTCGAACCTTCGCATGCCGGAATCAAAATCCGGTGCCTTAACCAGCTTGGCGACTCCCCAACTCGACGACAGCACGCGCCACCGACGAAAGGGCGGCATTTTCCTGTTTTTCGGGTGATCTGTCAATTTTGCCTTGCCTGCTTTTTGGCGTTTCACGCCTCGCAAGGCTTTGGAGCCATACCATTGCGTGGAATCAGTTACCAAAAAAAAGCTGAAGCCATATGCCGCCAATCACCAATATTGGTACGACATAGAGGGTAAATGCCAGTAGTCGGTGTGTGGCGGGTATGGAAAATGTGGAGGATGTAGTGAAGCTTGGTAGCAGAAGTCGCCCGCCAAGCCACAGCGAAAAGCCGCTGCCGAACATCAGCAGCGCGATGCGTACCGCCGGGACCCAGTTGAAAACAATCCGTTCCGCCTTGAGATGGCCGAGCGTCAACATACTTAAACCGAGAAAGACGCCGATGCCGGCAAGCGGCACCAAGGCCATGCTCAGACGTTGCCAGGAGAGTTGCTGATCGTTTGCCAGTTTTGCCGAAAGAAAGATTGTGGCGAAGGTCAGCAGGCCCAGTGCGCCGCCGCCACCGAGGATGTAGCCAAGAACGCACAGGCCATCGAGCCAGGTGAACACGTCGCCGGTTTCCGGATAATGGGTCAACAACCACCATGGCGCATTGTCCTGCAACAACAGGTAGGCGTCGCGATTCACCAGCCATTCGGCGAGTGCCGTTTTGATGAGCACGAACCAGCGGCTCGCCGACCACTGGAAGGCGGCACTGGCGATGCCGATGACACCGAAGGTCAGCGTCAGCGCCTCGACGGTGGTAATCCGTTGCTGACGGATGGAGAGAATTTCTGCATCGGGCCGACGCAACCGCAGCTCAACTGCATCACGATGACCGGCACAACGCCCGCAGGCGTGGCATTCGGATGTACTTGTCATTCTGCGGATATCCACCAGCGGTGCACAATCGACCGGCTGCACGGCAATGGCAGGACGTATCCAGGCACTTCGATCAACATGAAAATGCCAAGGTGACACCTTGGCAAGCAAGGCGAAAATCCCGTTGGCAGGACACAAATGGCGACACCAGACACGCCGTCCGCGCCCATATATCAAACCGATCGCCAGCGCTGCCAATGTCGAGCCGCCGAGCACCAGCATGGCGGCCTGCGGATATTCATAGACGCTGACGAGCTGGCCATACACTGTCGTGCAGACGAAGGCGACAAAAGGCCAGCCGCCCCACTTCAGCCAGCGCGGTACTGGCTTGCCGAGACCGTAATGACTGGCCCATTCAGTCAGTGCGCCTTCAGGGCAGAAGACGCCGCACCAGACACGACCGAGGCCCATTGTTGCCAGCATGACGAAGGGCCACCAGATTCCCCAGAAGGCGAATTGGGCAAACAGCCGCAGATTGTTCCAGATGTGCGCATCCTCCGGTGGCGGCGGCAGGAAGGCTGGCACGATTACCAGTAGCAGGTAGGCAACAACGATACCCCATTGCAGCGTCAGGATGCTGCGCCGGTGACGCTGCATCGCCAGACCGAAACGTGGCCAGAAGCCTTGCGTCTCTGGAAGAGGAATCCTCAGGATCGGTTGGCTGGTGATCATCACCGTATCACTTGGCAACGATGCGTCCCTGCGCTGTCTCCGGATGAAATTCACCGAAGAAGGAATAGCTGCCGGGCTTGAGCGGCTGGAAGATCAGAAAGCTTGATGCACCGGGTGCCAGCACTTTTTCCTTATTCAAGTCAGGGCTCTCGAATTCCTCGGCGCCCGGCCCTTCATTCTTGATACGCAGACGGAATTTGGTGTTGGCTGGAACTTCGACGATTGCCGGGATGAAGCGCCCGTCACGAATCAACAGATCGAAGTTCGGTAAATCGTCGCCACGCGCTGGCAATCCTGCGCCAAGCAATCCGATACCCAGCAACAGGGCAAGACTAGAGGGAAAGTGGAGACGGAAGTACATGGCGGAATCTCCTTAATAGGACAGTTGCAGTCTCAGGCCGGCCACTCGCAGGGTGGGCGCTGTGGTATTGCCACCTGGTGTGGCGATGATCTAATAATCCGGCGTCAGTTCGATCTGTTTGTTGATGCGGTACCGGTAGTAGAGCTCGGCAATACGCTCGGCCCCACCGGCGGCAAAGCCGTAATCCGGCAGGCCGTCGCCATCGGCGTCGACACTCGCTGCATCGCGGGCAAAATCGTTGCTGGTGCGCAGGCGTCCCGCAGCAACACCAATCACATCACCGCTACGATTCCAGTAGCTGCCACCAATTTCCGCACCCAGAGTCAGCGCACGATCGAAGCGCACCTGACCGCTGCTCTGGTGGCCGTAACGACCAAATAGCGTGACAGCATCAGCGACGCTCTGGTCAGCTGAAAATCCCCAGCCGGTGTGACGTTCTACACCGCCTGCGTAATCGTCAGCCTGGCCGTTACGCCAGTAATAAAGACGATAGTTGCCGGTTTGTCCGGTAAAGAATCGCTGCTGCGTTTCGGCCTGAACGATCACCAGTGGCGAGGAAAACGAGCGTGTGTAGTGTGCACCCTGCCCGGCGCCGAATACGCCCAGCGAGACTTGCCAGGGTTCCTGCTTTGATTGTTCATTGATATAAGCCAGTCGCATACCGGGGGTGAAGCCGTTGGCATCAACACCGATGTCACCACCCGCATCGAGTAGCGGGTTGTGGACGAAGGCCGCATTGAGAAACTGGCGCGCCTCGTCGTTGGCCGCAGCATTCTGGTCGAAGAAAATAAACGGATCAATCTTGCCGAAATTCAGCGCCAGCTTTTGTGGCGCTTGCTGCACGGAACTATCGGAGAACAGCGGAATATCGGTCTGTACCCATGCTTGGGCAAGTCCCGGCACACTGTCGTCTGGCTGGGTGGCAAGTGCCCTGAACGCAGCGGCATTCGGTGCTGCATAGGTCGGCAGGACGTTCAACCCTTCACTCTGCCCAAGCCTGAAGTGCGCAAAAAATTTGTTGCTGACATTGCCGACATCACCCAGTGGCAAGCTTACGGAAATATCACCCCGGTAGCTGAGCTGACTGTTCTGCCCACCGGACGGTCTCTGTGCGATCGTTGTCAGGCTCATGTTTGCGCTCACGCCTTCCAGCGCTTCGATGACACCGCTGGCCTTGCCGGCTTTTTCCACCTGCATCTCGACAGCCTTCAGGCGCGTCGTCATTTCGGGTTCGCTCTCCAGGCTTCTGGCGAGGCGTGCATTGTGTTCCTCGATGGCACCAATGCGTCCGGGCAGATCTTGTGTGGCGCCAAGTCGCTGCTCGAGTTCGCTGTTGTGTTTTTCAAGCTGATCGAGCCGCGCGGTGAGACGCTCGATGCGTTCGAGCAGAGCCTTCTGCGAGACCTCGGCAGTTGCTGGTGCCGTAACCAGCAGCGTGCACAGTAGAAGCGGAATTGCCCGGCGGATAGTGGTCAGCCGCGGCATTTCAGTAGCCACCTTTCTTGCCGATGCCCGCATAGGTGAACGCGTAGTCGACTTCAAATGGTTTGAACCATGGACGTACGCCGGTCAGTCGGTCGGTATGTCGGCCGAAGTGCGCATGGACATTTGCCGACGGTGGTTGAATTGAGAGTTTGACTTGGTATTTTCCGGGGCCAAATAGCTTGATGTTGTCGCCGTAATGCGGTCCGTCGTTGGCAACCATCGGCATCATTTCGCCGCTGATTTTTTGTGTTGTGCCGACTTTGCTGATCTCGTATCCGATGACCAGATAGGGCATCCATGCGCCTTCCTCGAAACCGTTGGGATTGCCGCCGAGCGCGTGAATATCGGCTTCAAGATGAATATCCGATTCTTCGGCCTTGCGCATCATGCCGTCCGGCTCCATTGTCACGGCTTGCAGATAGACAGCGGCGATTTCCATACCGGCACGCTGCTGCGGTGCACCGATCGGATATTCGAGCGCAACGGCGCTGAAAGATGCGCCGATGAGCGCGGCGGCAAGAACGACTTTGAACTTTCCGGAAAAAAACAACATAGACGGCTCCTTTGAAAAAACAAACAGTGCTGCGCACTATACAGGCTTTATTGCGAATGACAAGCATTCTCATCTGTGTACACTGAAATTCGTATGCCGCGCCTGTCAAATTCGCTAAAATTCGCGCTTCCGGTTTGACGCAACGAATCAACGGTTCAACGCAACACCTTCCATCCATCTGCCGCAACAAGGAAATCAAAATGTCACTGACAAACATCTCCCATGCCCGTCCGTTCGTTTTCGCAACCGTGCTGACGCTTTCTGCCGCTGCGCTGGCCATGGGTTCCCATCCTGTCGCCGGTGATGACGAAGCTGTCGCCGCGCGCATCAAGCCGGTGGCGCACGTTGAATTTGCTTCGGACGGCAATGCAGGAAGCAGTGCGGACAGTAAACCGGTCGCCCAGGCTGACAAGAAACCGGAGAGCAATAAGGTGGCTGGGAATACGGCGGCGGCAGGGGGACGCAGCGGTGAAGAGATCGTCAAGGCGTCTTGCAGCGCCTGCCATCAATCCGGTGTTGCCGGCGCACCAAAGATCGGCGACAAGGCAGCCTGGGCGCCGCGCCTGGTGCAGGGACTGGACGGCCTGGTGAAATCGGCCACAGCCGGCAAGAACGCCATGCCGCCAAGGGGCGCTTCGAATGCGTCGGAGATTGAACTGACGCGCGCCATCATCTACATGACGAACAAGTCCGGCGCGAGTTTCAAGGAACCTGGCGAAGCAAAATAAGCTTGCTCCGCTGAGTGTGGCGCAATAAAAACGGCAGGAAATTGCATGGCCTCGCCATGGATGCCTGCGTTTTGCTAGACCAGCCCGGATTTCTCAGGTAAGCCAGTTTCTGCAATGCCGGACCAGCTGCCGGTGTCCAGAGGGCCGTTGGCGGGTTCAATACGAACAGGGATGCCGGATAGATGCGACATCCCTGACAGCGTCTCGATAGCCTCCGTGCCATCGGCCGCCAGTAGGTTCACGTTGGCCCCGGCAATCCTGCTTGCCAGCGTCAAGCCCTGTGCATGCTGGTGTCCCCATCCGTGGGGCACGGCTACCGTTCCCGGCATCAGGTCGTCGGTCAGTCTGACGGGCAAGCGGATGCACGCGGTTTTCGAGTGAATATCGGCAATCGCATCATCATGCAGATGATGTCTGGCTGCATCGTCTCTGTGCATGTACAGGTAATTGGTCTGCCCCATTTTGCCGCGCGTCAGTTCCTCGATATTCTGCGTCCATGAATTGTGCGTGAGATGCTCGCGCTTGCTGATTAACCTCAACTCACCACTTTCCAGCGAAGCCAGTTCCTCAATAAAGACTTTTTCGAGCGTCTGTGCCTGCATCAGGAACAGTGGCGGCGCTAGATGCACTTTGCCGTCATCGGTCGTCGGTCGCTTGCCCAAAAAAGTTCCCGGGATTGCACCTCGCCATGGGCTGCCATTGACATTTTTCAGGTGCGCCTTGAATGAGCCGCTCTTGTTCATGCGCAGCAATTGATCCATCAGGAACTTTTGTGGCAGAGCGGGCTGTTTGTTGCCACGGAAGAGGCTATTACCAGTCTTCAGCAGGCGCAGTGCGCTTTGGCCGGCCTGCGTACCGAACAATCCGACCCCGCAAGCACTGGCAAGGTCAGTGTAGATCGTCGCCTCATCGCGCTGCTCGCCGGACGGTTCGACAATCGCTTCAGTGGCAGCAAGATAAGGCTTCGACTGCATTCCCATGAACAGGGGAAAGACGAATGGCAAGTCCGGTCGCTCCAGAGGAGATGTCGCCGGCAGGATGTAGTGTGCCAGGCTCGCAGTTTCATTCAGATGGATATCGGTGACAACCAATAATTCCAGTTCTTTAAACGCATTCCGCAAGCGCGCCGAGTTGGCCATGGTCAACAGCGGATTCCCTCCCGTAACGAAAAGCGCCTTGATCTGTTCGTCACCGGGGGTCAGGATTTCATCGGCGAGGATGCCGCCTGGAAAACCACCATTGATTTCACGGAAGTTTCCGATGCGCGAACGTCGGGTACGGTTGAAAAGATTTTTCTTCTGCGCAAATTTGCCGAAATCAAATATTCCCTGACCCACCAACAGTCCACCCTTGCGATCGAGATTGCCGCTGACGGCATTGATGCACTCGGCCAGCCAGTGTGCCAGCGTGCCGTGTTTGCCCATGCCGATCCCGGTACCTGTAACAATTGCCGAGGCCTGGCTGGTGATATAGAGATGAACCATCTCTTTCAGCTTTGCGGCAGGGATGCACGTGAGCTTTTCCGTACGCTCGGCAGGCCAGTGTTTTGTCAGATTTTCCAGGTCGGATAAACCCGACATGTATTGACTAACGCACTCACGGTCAATGCCCTCCTGGACAATCAACTCATGCAGAAATGAGAGGAAGAAAAATACATCGCTGTTGGGCCGAATGAATACATGGTCGGTACCGACCTTGGCCGATTCGGTGTAGCGTGGATCGACAAAAATGGTTCTTGCACCACGCGCATTCAGTTCCTTGATGCGCTGTGCCGGATGCGCGACTTGCAGGAATGTCCATTTCGAGACGACTGGATTGGTGCCGACCACAATCATGCATTTCACGTTATCCAGATCGACAAATGGCTGGTAGAACGGAAAGCCATACAGTTCCGAGGCGGATGCAAAGCGGTTGGCGCAATCCTGTGTGGAGGATGTGTATATATTGTGCGAACCAATTCCCTGCATAAAACCTTCAGCAAATATCGGGTGCAGGATGCTGAATCCGGCAGCGGTGCCGACATACATTGATATCGACTGCGGACTGGTTTGTCGCAGTGCTTTGACCTTGCTACCGATTTCCTGCAAAGCCTGATCCCAGCTGATGCGTTCGAAGCGATCGCCGATGCGCTTGAGTGGATATTTCAGGCGATCTGGGGAGTCGTATATGTGGTGCTGGTTGAGCCCTTTCTTACAGGCAAACCCGTTTGTGCCAATGTGATCCGGGTTCGGCGCAATCGAAGTGATTTTGCCATCTTCCAGTTCGGCGATCAGGCCGCAGGACGCTTCACAAATCCGACAGAAGGTATATTTGGTCTGCTTCATGAATTGCCTCGCGCCATGAAAGTCATCATTTTCAATTTTCTAATTTATTTCGGTGGTAGCGGAATCAACCTTGAAACGCGGCTGATTACATCCCGATATTGCGGGCGGCGCTCCAGACTGCGCTTTTCCATGAGTGGAATACTGACCAAGAGGAACATGGTCAGCATGGAAATAAATCCGATGGGCTGCCACCAGCTACCTTCCGGGTAGGCAGATAAACCAAACAGCGCCAGGCTGAACCAGAAAGTCACTTCGCCAAAATAATTCGGATGGCGCGACCAACCCCACAGGCCGGTTTCGATGATCTGCCCGGGTTTGCGAGTGGCAATGAACCGATGCAGCTGGCGATCGGCAATCAGTTGTATGGAGGCTGCGCCAATCCCGATGGCACATGCTGCGTAATCCAGCCAGCCAACAGATTGGGTGCCGAGTGCCACAGCAGCATATACCGGCAGCATGCCGAGGAATACCTGCACGGTCGGGAAGAAATGGATACCGAAGAAATCGGCAGGAATTTCGAGCGCAGGAATCCGTTGCTTGACGATGGAATAGCGCCAGTCTTCATGATGCAGACCTTCCCAATGTTTGCCCCAATTCCAGGTGAGTCGGCACGCCCAGAACCAGACAACGATAGACACCATGATATAGCGCAACACCGGAGTGTCGATGACGCTGGTATGCCACCAATAGAGCAGGAGCAACGGCGGAATGACGCTCCAGTAGGCGTCGTAAAAACTGGAGTTTCTGAAGATGCGACTGAAAGCGAAAATCACCAATGTGGCAATCACGTCCGCAATGAAGCTGTCGAGCAGCATGTGGCTGTGATTGAAATGCAGGTAAGCCCCGGCGGCGGCGATGCTGCACAGATAGGCGATGATTATCCAGAACAGCGAAGTTGATTTGCTGATATTTACCTTCATGAGGGCTCCAGGGATTTTTGTGATGGTTTTGTACCTGCTTCAACCGTCTTTACGAAGTATTCGCTGGTCATGACAGTGGTAATTCGCCAGAGCCGCAGCATGCGTGTGACGGAGCGCAGCATGGTGGCCATGTTCATGATCAATTGCACCGTATTGCGCGCGCCGTAGAACAGGCGCTTGTTGACGACATGTTCGCGCGAGGGCCAGGCTTCTTCGACGATGCCATCAAAAGCCTGCGCACCGGGCGTCAGCACTTCCTCGACCACGTTGCGCACATAGCGACTGCGCGGCTGCATCCATTCGCTCATCGGCGATTGCCAGCCGAACCAGCGGCGCATCCATTCATCCTTCGGGATGTGCTGCGGTCGCTCAAGCAATGTAATGGCCAGGATGCCCGGACTGCGCTGGCCGTCAGGCCAGTTGCGCGGGGTGGCATGAATGTTTTCGCCGTACTCGGTATATAACCATTCATCGACACGATAGCCGGCCAGTTCGAAGCCGGCGGTGCGCAGCATGTTTTCGAGCGCGCTGCGATTTTCTTGCTGCGCATCCTCCAGCCAAAGATTGACCTGGGCGGCGATGGGCTTGGGGCCGAGCATGGGCGGTGCCGGTGAAGGCACATCGGCGTGATCGTCGGCGATGTTCATCTGCAAGCCTGCGACACCCAGTTTCAGCATCTGCGGAGCGCATTGTTCGAGCAGTAACAGACGGCGTTCGGCGGGCGCCATCGGTTGGCGCGGCCAGAGCAGATAGACCAGCTTGATCATGCCGATTTCCCGTGTGCAGCGGCGAAGTCGCGTGCTGCCAGCAACAATGCCGCCATGCCATTGGCTTGCTGAATGCGCGGCTGATAGCCCAGATCGCGCTGCGCCTTGGCAATCGAGAGGCGCGAACTCTCGGCGAGATTATTCACGCCACGGATGGTCAGCAGCGGCTGTGGTGCGCCGAGCAGGTGTGACGTTTCCGCCAGCCACGCCACACTGCGGATCAACCACATCGGCAGCCAGATTTTCGGGAAGGAATAGCCGAGCCCCTCAACCAGCGGACGAAACCACGCCATGCCATTCATCGGTTCGCCGTCGGTGATGTTGTAGGCCTGTCCGCCGGCAATTTGCGGGCGTTCGCGCAGCGCCTGTGCAGCGAGCAATTGCGCATCGACCAGATTCTCGACATGCGTATTGTCGGTCTGCGCATGCGGATCGCCGACCAGAACCTTGAACTTTCCTGCCACTAACTGTTCGAGGAAACTGCCGATCATCATCGAGCCGGTGTCGGAGCCCCAGATGCCGCCCGGTCGCAGCGCGCAGACACGCAGGCCATCGCCATGATCGGCGCAATCTGCACCGAGTGCGATGCGCTCCGCCTCGATCTTCGACAGCGTGTAGAGGTCTTTTGCGTGCGCCGCATAGGGCATGCTTCCATCCTGCGCGGCGTCAATGCTGGTGCGGCTGAGCGCGACATTGAACGAGCTGGTATGCACCAGTGCTGTTACCCCGGCTTGCGCAGCGGCATGAACAACGTTGCGCGTACCCTCGACGTTCACTGCGAATACCTTGCGCTTTACGGCATCGCGATAAATACTCAGTGTATTGATCAGCGCCGCCGTGTGGAACACGCTGTCGACGTCGGTACAGGCGGCGCGAACGACTGCCGCATCACGCAGATCGCCGACGATGGTTTCGATACCTGCGCCATGACTGTGCGGCAACACATCAAGGCTGCGGACTTCGCAGCCCGCTGCGTGCAGACGCTGCACAATGGCCCGGCCGACATAGCCGGCACCGCCGGTCACCAGACAACGTCGGCCGAGTTGCTCCGGCCCGGGTTGCGGCATGGGAGGAATGGCAGAAATGCTGGAAATGGAATCGGTCTGCGGCATCAGCTGGGTGCTCCTGTTGTATCGTAGATATCCTGTGTTGCCCGGCTGAAAAAGTTTGTTCGTTGTCGTTGCGTCATCAGGCGCGAAAAGATATTTACCAGGCGGTTCAGGCGTCCGGCAATGTGCACAGGACCGGCGCCAAGTGCGGCCAGACCTTCGCGGGCAACCGCTGCCGGTTGCATCGGAAAGGCCTTGTGCTGTTTGCTGGCTGGTGTGCTGCTTACGAAACCGGGCGTTGATGTGGCGCCGGCAACGCAGGCCAGCACATCCACACCATGTGCTTGCAGTTCCACCCACAGGCTTTCAGCGAGGATGGTGGTGAATGCCTTGGTGGCGCCGTAGCTGCCGACCATCGCCGAGCCCTGAAAGCCGGACATGCTCGACATCAGCAGGATGCCGCCCTTGCCGCGTTCGATCAGGCGCGGCGCGAGATGTTTCACCAGCGTCAGCGGGCCGCGACAATTCACATCGATTGTGCGCAGATGGTCGGTCAGCGGCACATCCACAAATTTGCCGATGCTCGAATAGCAGGCGTTGTAGACCAGCAGGCCGACATCCAGGCCGGCAGTCGCCGCTGCAAAGCGCTCTGCCAGGTCTGGCGCGGCCAGGTCGAGGGCCACGGGCCTGACTTCCACACCATGCCTGTCGCGTATGATTTTTGCGTCCTGTTCGAGAACGTCGGTGCGGCGCGCGAACGTGATCAGGTTCAGGCCGCGTTCGGCGAGCGCATGGGCATAGGCCTGTCCGATGCCTTCGGAGGCGCCGGCGACTATCGCCCAGAGGCCGTAGCGTTGGCGAAATTCAATATTATTCATCATGATTTCCTCGTATCGCGGTTTTGGTTTGCGCCGTAGATTTCCCGGTTCATCTTGCTGAAAAACAGCGTGCGCTGGCGTCGTGTCATCAGTCCCGCAATCACGTTGGCCAATCGGGGTACCCAGCCGGCAAAGTGCGTCGGCTTTTTGCCGGATGCCGCAAGCGTTGCAAGTGCCTCGCGGGCAACCGCTTCCGGCCGCATCGGCATGGCCTGAGCCTGCTTGTGCGGCGGCGTCACCTGGTAAAAGCCCGGTGTCGACATCGCGCCGGCAGTACAGCCGAGCACGTCCACACCGTGGGGCGCGAGCTCAAACCATAAACTTTCTGCCAGCACGCTATCGAAGGCCTTGGTGGCGGCATACGTCGCCAGCAGTGCGGAACCCTGGAAGCCGGACAGGCTGGACATCAGCACGATGCCGCCGCGTCCGCGCTGTTTGAGCTGTGGTGCGATGCGATGTGCCAGTGTGACGAGGCCACGGCAATTTACATCGACCATACGCTGGTGATCGGCGAGCGGCGTGTCAATGAACTCGGCGATGATCCACAGCGCAGCGTTATACACCAGCAGGCCGACATCCAGTCCGGCGATGGCTGCATCAAATTTTTCAGCCAGATCTGCCGCGCCCAGATCAAGCGCCACCGGCCGCACCTCGACACGATAGCGACGGCGGATCAGCTCGGCATCCTGCTCCAGCGGTTCAGCGCGGCGCCCGAGTGTGACGAGGTTCAATCCGCGCTCGGCCAGCACATGTGCGTAGGCCTGGCCGAGTCCTTCGGAGGCGCCGGCCACGATTGCCCAAGGCCCATAGCGACGATAGAACTCCGGAAAAAGAATCATGGTTTTATTCTGCGTATAGCATTGGTGATTGTTTCGTTCCATAGCAGCATCTTCGCTCCGAAGCTTGGCGTGGTCTTGATGTTAATCGACATTCAATTGTGAATTCCCGCCAGACAGATAAACTACCGAATTCTTGGTCACTCAATGAATCAATGAGTCCAGCATATCCACAGATGCATCAGACACCCACCATCTCGACAGCCTATGCCCGCCTGCTGTTCGACTATCTGCGTGCGCTGGGCCGCAACCCGGCAAGCATACTCCCCGCCGCACAGGTCGCAGAGATCGAAACCAACCATTCGCATGCGCAGACCTCGCGCACTGCATGGCTCGAGATGATCGCCAGCATTACCGCCCAGTCCGACGATCCAAACCTCGCACTCAAGATCGGCGAAGCCTTTCAGGTCAGGCATCTGGGCGTCGCCGGCTATGTACTTATCAGTTGCGCCACGCTCGGTGAGGCCGGCCAGCAGGTCGTGCGTTATTACCGTCTGATGGGTGATGTCGGCAGTTCGCAGGTGCACCGCCGTGGTGAGTGGGCCGAGGATATCTTTCAATGGACCGAAGCCGGATTGCCGCCGCCGGTCCTTGAGCAGCTCTGGGCCGCCGCCACCGTGACACTCGGTCGCTGGCTTACCGGCTGCAACGACCTGGCCTGGGAAGCGCATTTTCGCTTTCCGCGTCCGTCTGACATCTCGGCTTACGAGCGGATATTTCAAGGCACGCTGCACTTCGGCCAGCCAGCCACCAAGCTGGTTTTCCCGGCGCACGTCCTTGAGTTGCCGATCGCCATGGGTAACCCGGAATTGCGCACCATGGCTGAAGCGCAAGCGGCTGCCATCCTCAAAGCGCTGGAAACCGAGCCGGAAATTTTGCGCCGTACGCGGCTACTAATTGAACAGCGTCTTGGTATCGGACGTGCCTCACTGGACGAGGTTGCGCCGATGCTCGGTCTATCCGCGCGTACGCTACATCGTCGACTGGCAGAATGCGGGTGCAGTTTTCGCGAACTGGTCGATACTGTGCGCCGCACGCGTGCCGAAGTCTTTTTGCGTAACCCCACCGTTACGCTGGCGGAAATTGCTTTTCTGCTCGGTTACAGTGAGCAAAGCACCTTCCAGCATGCCTTCAAACGATGGACGGGTCAGACACCGGGTGAGTTTCGCACCGGTATTACGAATACACACCATACGTTTGATACGCCGCGCTGAAGGAGTGCCGGCAGGAGCGTTCGAACGACCGGTGTTTGTCGGGTGCATCCGCCATTCCACGATCATCCGTGCTCATGTCTTGTTCAGCAGCGCCCTGAATTGCGCCAACTTGGCGTGACCGATGGCCTTGTCGGGTGGCGCATCCGGCGTACCACCGGATATATTGATGTCATCACCTCCCGGATTCATCTCGGCGATGAAGCGTGACGGCACACACGTGCGCCATTCCTTGCCCTGCTTGCGCTTACCGCACCAGCTCAGGTGCAAACTCTGTTCGGCGCGCGTGATGCCGACGTACATCAGACGACGTTCCTCGGCGAGACGACCCTCGGCTTCGGCATCGCGATGAGGTAACCAGCCTTCTTCGACACCAACCAGAAAGACATGCCGGAATTCAAGCCCCTTGGCTGCATGCAGCGTGGCGAGTTGCACGGCGTCGTTATCCTGCTCGTTCTTGTCGAGCATCGACAGTAGCGCGACGGTTTGGCCGAGCTCCAGAAGGTTTTTTTGCTCTTCGTCACCCTTTCTGGAAAGCCAGTCGACAAAATCGCGGACGTTGGCCCATTTGGCTTCGGCCTCACCGGGTTCGCAGGAATCGAACAGCCATTTTTCGTATTCGATCGCTTTCAGCAGATCTTCCAGTACTTGCCGGGCCGGCTCACGTGCGGCACGTGTCGCCAGACGGTGGATGAAACTACCGAATTCACGGACTGACGCGAGTTGTCTGGAACTGACATGGCTTTCCGCGCCGGCTTCGAAGGCGGCGGCGAACAGGCCGATGTGCCGCTCGCCGGCATAGCGTCCCAGCGCTTCCAGCGTCATCCCGCCGACGCCGCGCTTCGGCGTCGTGACGGCGCGGATGAAGGCCGGATCGTCGTTGTCGTTGCCGATCAGGCGCAGGTAAGCAGTGAGATCCTTGATTTCGGCGCGGTCGAAAAACGATTGGCCGCCGGAAAGCAGATAGGGAATCCTCTGATCGCGCAAATATTGTTCAAATACGCGCGCCTGGTGGTTGCCGCGATACAGAATCGCATAGTCGCGGAATGCACCGCGATGCTCAAACTTGTGTGCCTGCAATTTCATGACCACCAGTTCGGCTTCGTGTTCTCCGTCGCGGCAAACGTGACCACGGATTTCCGCACCGTGACCGCGCTCCGACCAGAGGCGCTTCTCGAAGAGCTTCGGATTGTTGGCGATCAGGCTGTTGGCAGCCTTGAGGATACGTGTCGTCGAGCGATAATTTTGTTCGAGTTTGATGACTTTCAGTTGCGGAAAATCTTCCTTCAGGGTATTCAGATTTTCGACATCGGCACCGCGCCAGGCATAGATCGACTGATCGTCGTCGCCAACCGCAGTGAACGCGGCGCGCGGCCCGGCCAGTGACTTGAGCATTTGATACTGACAGCGATTGGTGTCCTGGTATTCGTCGACCAGCAGATAGCGCAGGCGACCCTGCCAGCGTGAAAGCACCTCGGCATCACTCTCGAAAAGCAGCGCTGGCAGGCGGATCAAGTCATCGAAATCGACGGCCTGATAGGCGCGCAAAGTACGTTCGTATTCGGCGAAGAGTCTTGCCGCGCCCCGTTCCAGTGCGTCCTGTGCGACTTCCAGTGCCGCTTCCGGCATCAGCAGGGAGTTTTTCCACATCGAGATGCGGCTTTGTACAGCGCGAATCTGCGCTTTGTCGGCGTTGCGCAGCAATTCACCGACGATGCCTGCGCTGTCGCTGGCATCGAGAATCGAGAAGTTCGGCTTGAGTCCACACTGCTTTGCCTCCTGGCGAAGAATGCGTGCGCCAAGCGCATGAAAGGTGCTCACCGTCAGACCTTCCAGTGGTCGGCCAGGCAGCCGTTTGCCGATACGCTCCTGCATCTCGCGCGCTGCCTTGTTGGTGAAGGTGATGGCGGCGATGTGATGCGGCTGAATGCTGCATTCCTCGATCAGATAGGCGATCTTCTGGGTGATGACACGCGTTTTGCCCGAACCCGCACCGGCAAGCACGAGCAGGGGGCCGTCGAGATAGTGGACAGCTTCGCGCTGGGGAGGATTGAGACCTGGCATGAATGGAGCTGAGGCGGACGGGTGAGCGAGGAGCGGCGAAAGAATTTTCTCACAGATCGCTGTTTTGGCGGATGCTTGTAGCGCCTGCCGAAACCTTGTTTAAACCATGGATTTTTGGTAGATTGTCCACATTGTTTTAGTTTCGGTCCATGTATTCAGGGTAGCCATCTTACGATGGACTCATTAGACTTATCAGGGTGACGGGCAGTAAGTTACACACTACACACAAGGGGATCATGGATATGAAAAAAGTAATTCTGGTTGCTGCTGTTCTGGCAAGTCTGCCGATGTTGTCTTTTGCCGAGACCTCCGATACGTCGTTTGGCAGCAATCAGGCCATTGGAGCCAAGATTTCCACACTCGGTCTGGGTCTTGATTATTCGTTCACTATCGCTGAATCCGTTGAGGGGCGCGTTGGATTCAACTATCTCAATCGTGACATCGACAGAACCTGGAGCAACAATCCTGCATCCGGCAATGCCAAACTGGCTACCATAAATATGCTTGCCGACTGGTTTCCTGCAAATAACAGCCTGCGTTTGACAGCTGGCTTCATGATCAATAACAACAAGCTGGATCTAAGCAGGACGAGAACCGCCGGAAGCTCTGCTATCAGCGTGACTGAATATGGCCATGCAGACTTCAGAAAGCTATCGCCTTATCTGGGCATCGGCTGGACAGGCAAAAAGAAAGACCAGAATCTCACCGCTGCATTCGATCTTGGCGTCCTGTTCCAGGGGAATCCGAGGACCTCGGTGACGAGCAATCTTGCACCGAGCACTGCACTACCCGGTGCCGGGTGCGGCGCAACGGTTGCCGCGTGCCTTGCTTCGGACAATGCCGCTCTCTACGACGATATTAGGAAGTATCGCCTGTGGCCGGTTGCTTCGATGACGGTTTCCTATGGCTTCTGAAGTCGCTAAATAGGTTTTCAAAAACAAACGGCCCACATGTGGGCCGTTTGTTTTTTTATGTTGTTATCAATGCCGCTGCGCGGTAATGATGGTTGGCATCCTCGGGCCGTTCCAGATGATCGAGGAGTTGCGCGAGTTCGACATGAACATCACGCGTCGCCTGCAGCGATAGAGATGCTTCCAGATAGCTTTGCGCTTTACCCCAGAGCTGCTGTCTGTGGCAAAGGCGACCCAGTGCCAGCAGAAGTTGCGCGTCACGCGGCTGGCGCTTGAGCCAATCCTCGGCTTGTGCAATGCGGCCGAGCACATCGCCACCCCGGCATTCGGCATATATGGCAAGCAGGCTAGAGTCCCATTCTTCATCCAGGGCATCCTCGATAATATGTTGCGCATTCAGACAATCACCGGCGGCGATCAGCAGGCGGGCTGCCTCAGCGGCAAGGCGCGGTGAGCGACGATCGCTCCTGGGAATTGTTTTCCAATAATCAGCAAGCGCACCAGCATCAAGATGTAGCGAATGCAGAATTTCCTGATGGGCACGCAGTTTCAGTGGCGCGGCCTGTTCGTCACTCAATGCGCGATATTTTTCAAGTTGGCGCAGCAGATGTAGTGTGGCCCGCCAGTCGCCGAGCGCCTGCTTGCTGCGCAAGGACAAACGTAGTGCAGCGAGGTGCCGCTGGCCGGTCGCCGCCAGCACATCTAGAACACCTTGCGCGTCAGCGTAACGATGCGCATCGAGCGACAGTTCGGCCTCTGTCATCAATCTGGCAACACGACTCTCGCCATCGTGTGCAATGGCGCGCCGCAGCCATTCGGCCTCGCGTTCGTCGTCGCGCATGGCGTGCGCTGCACGCGCCGCCAGTAATGCAGAAATGCCTTGAGCATAGCCGGCGAAATGCGCACTGGCCGCACTTTTCAGGGCATGGCCGTAACGCCCTTCAAAACTGAAACGCAACGCATCGCCGAGCGCACGTTCAGCCTGTTCGCGTTTGCGTCGTGCCCGATAGACGCGTACCCGCTGCGGCAGTTGCAAGGTGTGCGAAACTGCGCGTAGAAACAGGTAGGTCACGACGAACCCCGCCAGTTGCAGCAGGATCATGAGATTCAGGGAAAGCTCAACGCGCCAGGGCGGTAGCACCAGCAGCACATAGCCATCGTTGTAGAGTGCTGCCAGCGCCAGACCGACGGATAGTGCGCCGAGCGTCAGCAACCAAAGCAGAACACGCATTATTTCTTCGCCAGCTTGAAATTGCGGATGCTGCCCAGCGTTTCGCCGAGGGTTGGCAGTTCGAGGCTGAGATCGGCACTGGACAGCGCCTTCAGCGTCGAAACGGCATTGACCACGGGCTTCTCACGCACGTCGAAGTAACGTTCAAGCCAGATGCGCGCCTGACGCAATTCCTCGCGGTAGGTCTTGCTGTCGCGTTGCAATAGCGCCAGGCGTGCATTGATCAGGCGCAGCTTGAGATTTTCGCGCAGAAAAAATACCTGGTTCGGTGCGAGCAGCGCCGGGTCGCTCTGGTCGATGCGATCGACACGGATCAACTGTTTCAATTCGTCCCACAAATCACGCCCCAGCGTTTCCAGGAAACTACTCGGCGCGACCTCCAGCTTGTTTTTTACCATCGGCTCGGCGCGGGCCCTCTGCTCGAAAGCCAGCGGCAGAATATCCACGACGCTGACCACGCCTTCGATTTTCAGTGATATGCCGGGGACATCGGCGAGTGGCAGTGCCTCGAGGCGATCGATATCGCGATTGATGAGTTTGCGCAATGGCAGCAACTGGGTATGTCCGAGTGACGTCAGTCGCGCGTCGGCGCCTTGCAGGGCGATCAGCGCAGCTTCAACATTGCCGGCAAGCTGCAACTGCTGGCCGGCGATCGACACCGATTGCTCGATCTCGGCAAGCAGGCGCTCGTCGTGGCTGCGCGATAGTTCCTGATACATGCTTTCGAGCGCCAGTTGCTGACTCTGCGCTTCGGCCAGTTTAGCTTCAAGCGCGCCGGTTTTCGCCGTCAATGCCTGAAGCATTTCCTGATTTTGTTTGGTCAGAGCACGATTTTCGCTGGTAATCATATCGCTGGTGGATAATCGTTTGGCCAGCTCTTGTTGCATGCCAGTCAGCCGCTCGCGTGTTTCCAGCCATTGCCAGCCAAGCAACAGCAAAGCCAGGGTAGCCAACAACACTGACGGACGGCGCAATGCAGTCAGCATGGTCAGCCCGAAGGCCGGCCGGGGTTGAATTGCCGGCAAGGAAGTTTTTTCTGCATCCGTATCCATATTCAAAAGAAGTATTCAGTCAGTCCTGCAAGTAGACCGGCATCGCCCGGTGCGGTCAGTACCACGCATTGTAATCCGAGTTTGTGTGCTTCTTCGGCGATGCGTGCATGCGGCATAAACATTGGTGTCTGTTTTAGCAGGCGTATCCCGGTTTCGCCGAGCAGCGTCAGCAGATTGCGCAACCCCTCACTGCTCGTGATGACAAAAGCATCAAGATGATTTTTTTCCAGCAGCTTCAGCAATGGTGTTGCATCGGCTTGTGGCAAGCTGCGATGGTAACAAGCGACATAGTCGACCGAGGCGCCGCGTTCTTTCAGCGTATTGCCGAGCAGTTCGCGCCCGCCGTTGCCACGAAATATGATGACACGTTGGTCGTTCAAGGTCTGCAACTCCGGCAGTTCGAGAAGTGCTTCCGAGTCGAAGCGACTGGTCGGTGCAATGATATCGGTAATCCCATAGCGCGCCAGTTCCCGCTCGCTGCTCTTGCCGACCGTCGCAGCGCGCAGTTTCGCTGGCCATGGACGTTGTGCAGTCAGGATGTCCAATGCCTTGCGTACGGCGTTTGGACTGACAAATACCGCCAGATCGTACTGATCGATTTGACCCGCAATGCCGTAAAGTGGGCGAGTATCCTCAACGTCGTTGATTGCCAGAACCGGGAAACGCACCGCAATGCCCCCGGCGTTTTCGATGGCAGTGACGAGCGGCTCGGCTTGTTCGGCCGGACGAGTAACGACGATGCGCTTCCCGTTCAGGGGGCGTAACGGTTCGCGGCGGAGCGCGTCGCCTGGCATTCAGTTCAGCTCGGCAAGAATCTCGGCGGCGCCCTGTATGCGTAATTCGGCAGCCAGCCGGTCACCCAGCGCTTCCGGATCGGCGCTGCCGCCGCGCAGTTCGGCGCGGGCAAAGCGTTTGCCATCAGGACTGGCGACGAAGCCGCGCAGCCAGATCTGCTGACCATCACCAACTTCCTGGATTTCGCCGTAGGCGCCGAGAGGGACTTCACAGCTACCCGCCAGCGCGCGTGACACCGCACGTTCAGCACGAACGCAGGCGGCCGTTGCCGGATCGTTGAGCGGCGCCATCCAGGCAGCGACCTCCGGCCGTGAAGACAATGCCTCGATACCCAGAGCGCCCTGACCGGCGGCAGGTAACGACAATGTTGCCGGCAGAACCGCACGGATTCTTGCGCCGAGGCCGAGGCGCGTCAGTCCGGCTGCCGCGAGGATAATTGCGTCATATTCGCCGCCATCCAGCTTGCGCAGCCGCGTATCGAGATTGCCGCGCAGACTGGAAATCACCAAATGCGGAAAATTTGCCCGCAACTGTGCTTCACGGCGCAGGCTCGACGTACCAACCACGGCACCCGGCGGCATTTCGGCAAGGCTTGCGTATTTGTTCGACACCATTGCGTCGAGCGGCACCTCACGTGGGCCGATCGCCACCAGGGCGAACTCCGGCTCCATCTGCATCGGCACATCCTTCATCGAATGCACGGCGATGTCGGCGCTGCCGTCGAGCAGTGCAGTCTCCAGCTCCTTTACAAACAACCCCTTGCCGCCAATCTTGGCGAGCGGGCGATCAAGAATCTGGTCGCCACGTGTCGTCATGCCGCGCAGTTCCACACGGCTGGCTGGATACAACTTTTGCAATAGCGCTCGCACATGTTCAGCTTGCCAGAGCGCCAGACGGGATTCGCGCGTGGCGATGACAATGCACTCGGGAGGAGAAATTTTGCGCACAGTTTTTGCAACCGGAAGGGAGAGTGAATTCAGTGATCAACCAGCATAACTTTAACATGCCCAACGTCCAGCGGACGGCTGCTGGCACGACGGTTAATGTCAATTAAATATTTTGACAGGGTGCCGCATAAAGCCTGCAAGGCCTGGAGTACCAAAAACAAACAGGGGGTGCCAGTAGATCTGGCGCCCCCTGTTTTGAATTACTGCGCGAAATCAGAGCTTTTGCAGATCTTCATTCACAGTAGCCAGCATTTCCTTGGTGATCTTGCCGCCGGAGAAGCCGGCAATCATCTTCAGGGACATGCCACGGGCCATGCCGATTTGCGGGTTGGTGGCCAGTTCCGGCATGTGCTTGTCGATGACGGCACGCGGAGCGGCGTTGTCCAGCAATTCGCCAACTTTCGAGTCGATGCTAAATCCCATTTGAATATCCTTTAATGTTTGATTACGGTTAAAACATGGGGTGAATATTTTTGATGGCCTCTCCCCGGGTGCCCGCCTCTCAGTTCCAGAAAAAACGGGGGCGAAGCGCCTCCATGCAATTTATTCCGGCAGATATCCGGAGTTACCTGACGCAGAGGTTGCTGGAATTCTAGGCTGGCCTTAATATGAGTCAACTGAATTATACTCATGCAAGCACTATGAACAATATCGATATCCGCAGGGTTGACCTGAATCTGCTGGTGGTCTTTGAAGCAATCTATCGTGAAGGTACGGTGACGCGGGCCAGCGAGAAATTGCATCTGACCCAGTCCTCGGTCAGCCATGCGCTGGGCAGATTGCGCACCTTGTTCAACGATGCGCTGTTTGTCCGGCACAGCAACGGCATGGCGCCGACGGCGGTGGCGCGCGAGTTATATCAGCCGATCCTCTCTGCCTTGCGCATTCTCGAAGATACGCTGAATCAGAGACCCTCGGTCGAGCAGCCGCGGATGCGAAAAAAATTGACCATCGGCCTGATCACCAGCGACGAAGCTGCTTTTTTGCCACAAATCATGCAGCGTCTTGGCGAGGACCCTCAATACGAAATCGTCACGGCGCTTTACGAGCCAGGAAAATTCGAAAACCGTCTGGCAACCGGACGTTTCGACGTAGCACTACAGCCCTTCGCTTACTCATACCCATCGGCCAACGTCCTGAGCCAGTTGCTCGCCAGCGAAGGCCTGGCGATTGTAGTGCGCCGTGGCCACCCGGCCATTCGCAAGGGGGCAATTGATCTCGATACGTATCTGCGCTTGCAGCATGTGGTCGTCGCACCACGCAGCATGGAGCCACATTTCATCGATATGGAATTCAGCCGGCGGCGCCTGCAGCGGCAGGTGGTGCTACGCTGCCAAGATTACTGGACGGCCTGCAAGATCGTCGCGCAGACGGATTTCATCCTGACCGCACCGCGCAGGCCGATGGCCCATGTCATCGCCGACATGCCCGTCAACCGTTTGTTGTCTTTGCCGCAGGGCCTTAACATGCCCGAGGCGGCGGATATCTACCTGTATTGGCATGCTTCAGCCAACGACGACCCGGACAATCTCTGGTTGCGTCAATGTCTCTGCGAGATATTTCAGGTCAAGGA
>Ga0073899_10000055_pt1 | contig 94346 bp, 102 predicted proteins | sample KloWWTmetaKNB5Ph_FD_88975 | JGI IMG/M metagenome (GOLD analysis project Ga0073899, IMG submission 88975) | Active sludge microbial communities from Klosterneuburg, Austria, studying microevolution and ecology of nitrifiers - Klosterneuburg... | ecosystem: Engineered > WWTP > Aerobic digester >... | reverse complement strand
TGTGGTGACTTGCCGCCGACTCCCGAGCCGCCCACCGAAGGCGCCTGTCAGCAGGTCCTGCTGGGCCGCGCCGTGCGCGGATTCGAGGAAGGCGACATCAGCATCCGCGACAAGCGCAACCCGGGTGGCGAGGTCAACGCCGACGGCTGGGCCACCACATTCCGACTGTACGGAGCAACCAAGAATGCGTTGGAGGACGTGGTGTTCACTGCCACCGCGACACAAGGTCTGACCTTCGGTACCGTCGACGCCGCCGTGTCGAGTCCTGGCGGCGGCTTCCTGGCGCACATCAACAACCCAGATCGCTATCCCGAAACGGCGTCGGGTTTTGGGACGCCGACGCTGAGCGCTGACGGGAAGGTGATCACCCTGACCATCGACTCGATGCCAGTCAGGTCGAGCTTCTCGTTCAACGCCACGTTCACCGCGACCGACCCGGCGCAGGCGCGGGTCATCGACTTCACGATGGTCGGCACGCTGGTCGGTTGTACGCAACCCCCCAACAAGGTGGAGACGTCGGAATGGACCGACGGGGCGGTGGACTGCGCCGCTGGCACGGTGACCCAGACGCGCACCGTGACCACCACGCCCTATGTGTGGGAACCCGACTCGGCCACGTTCGTACTCGGCAGCCCCACGGTGGCGACCGAAACCCGAACGCGTCCGATGACCGACGCCGAAAAGCTGGCCTGCGTCCCCCCGACCATTCCGACCATTCCGACCAGCTCGACCACGACCACCACGACCGCCGCCACGACGACGACGAGTGCCGACACGGGAACGACGACCACGATTCCGGCCTTCTTGCCGGCCACCGGCAGCAACACTGGGATGATGGTGTGGTGGAGCGCCGCCGCTGTTCTCGTCGGATCTGCGTTGACCGGTGCCGCGGTGCGTCGCAAGCGCAACGCCTGAGCGCAAGGTCCGGCCATCGACCGGATTGACGACCTCGCCGCCGACGCACCGTGGGCCCAGCGCACCGCCGCCGGTTGGCGGCTGACGATCCGTGCCCAACCCGGCGCGAAGCGCTCCGAGGTGGTCGGCACCCACGGGAACGCATTGCGCGTCCGCGTCGCTGCCCGAGCGGTCGACGGCAAGGCCAACGATGCGCTGGTCGACGTGCTGGCCGACTACTTCGACGTGCCTCGGCGCACGATTTCGATCCTGCGCGGCCACACCTCCCGCGCCAAGCTCGTCCAGATTGCCCAGATCACCCAGCCCGGCGAGCCGCCCGCCGGCTCGGAGCGCTGATCGTGGGTTTGGGGCCGACCTGTCCGCTTTGAAACCCACGATCAAGCGGGGGTGGTTGGGTTACAGGCCGTAGCCGCCGTCGACGCTGATCACTTGACCGGTGATGCCCATTCCGCCATCGCCAACCAGCAGCGAGATCATCGGCGTCAGTTCCTCGGGCTCCAGAATCCGGCGCTGGGCGTTGGCGTCGAAGGCGACCTGTTGGGCTTCCTCGACGGTGACCTGGCGACGCTTGGCGATCGCGTCCCAGTCGATCAGCGAGGTGTTCGTCCATCCCGGGCAGACACAGTTGACCGTGATCCCGTACGGCGCGGAAGCGTGGGCCAGCTGGCGGGTGAAGCCCACCAGGCCATGTTTGGCAGCGGTGTAGCCCAGCGAGCCAGCCTTGGTGCTGGACTTCGACGCCCCCGAGCCAATGACGACGACTCGCCCCCACCCCTGTTGGCGCATCGTCGGCAATGCAGCTCGCGTCGTCCAAAACGCGCTGGTCAGGTTCAGGGTCAAGGTGTCTTCGAATGCCGCGTCGTCACCGTCGAACGGATCGTGGTTGCCAGCCGCCGACCCACCGACGTTGTTAATCAGGATGTCGACGCGCCCAAATCGGTCGATTGCCTGGAGGACGGGTTGGCGGGCGTCGTCTCGGTCGGCGGCGTTGGCCACCACCGCCAGCCCCTGACCGCCGGCGGCGTTGATCTCGCCGACCACGGCGTCAAGATCGGACGCCGTCCGGGCGGACACGACGACGGTTGCGCCATCGTCGGCCAGACGTTTGGCGATCGCCCGGCCGATGCCGCGCCCGCCTCCCGTCACCACGGCGATCCGACCTGCTGCAGGCTGCGAAGTGCTCACGCCTGCACCTTAAGGTCCGGGTTCGAGGCGTCTCGGACCCGGCGGTTTCCGGAGATCCTTGATCGGGTAGCGACAACCAGGTCAAATGTGGTCCGGAAAGGGAACAACGATGAACGAATTCACAGACGCAGCCGCGGTCACACCCGGGCAGGTGATCGCCACCTTCGCTGACTACTCGGATGCGCAACGCCTGGTCGACCATCTGGCTGACCAGAAATTTCCGGTACAGCACGTCCAGATCATCGGCCGTGGTCTGCATTCGGTCGAGCAGGTGATCGGTCGAGTCACGGTGCTGCGCGCCGCGTTGAGTGGGCTGATCAGCGGCATCCTGTTGGGTGTTCTGTTCGGTGCGCTGCTCGGCATCTTCATCGACACCACGGACTGGTGGAAGCCGCTGCTGGTCGGTGCCGCCTTTGGTGCGATCTGGGGTGCGGTGACCGGAGCCCTCGGTCATGCGCTCACCGGCGGCAAGCGTGACTTCGCCAGCCTGCAATCGATGAAGGCCGACCGTTACGAGGTCCACGTCAGCCCTGAATTCGCCGAGCAGGCGATCTCGGTGGCGGCGTCACTGCCGCGCAAGCTGACCGGCGCCTGATCACCGCTGCGCGAAGACGGCGACCGCCGGTCTCGTGCTCGTCACGAGTCCGCGGCGTGCGGGTCCTGCATCGCCCTGTTACAGGCGTCCGGGTTCATGGATACCCAGGCACGGATCTCGTCCACCGGCGAGGCCTGGTCGCCATGGCGCCATGCGTCCAGGTATCCCCACGGCCAGATCACGCCGCGACGAACCGACCATTCCTTGTTGAGGCAGGGCGGAGAGATGGCGAAGTGGGTGTGGCAGGCCCCGGCTCGACCTGTCTTGCCTTGGGTGCCGATCGATGAACCGATCTCGATCGGTTGTCCGGGTGCCAGGGACGGTTCGACCTGATCCAGGTGGGCGAGGTAGTAGCGCACCCCATCATCCCCGATGATCGTCACCGATCGCCCGCCGCGGGCCGCGGGATTGTCCGTGGCCTTGTTCCAGGCGTCGTCGCGACGGACCTCGGTCAGCGTCCCGTTGACCGGCGACACTACGGCCGCCCCGCATCCGGCGAAGATGTCGCTGGCTGGGTAGTCGTGGTGCTCGCGGGCGTAGGAGACGTGAATCCCGTCGCCGATCGGCACACGGTACGGCGTCGTCGCCGCGCCCAACGCTGGGACCGTGGGTGCGGGCAGCGGTGCGGGCGTTCGCGGTGGCGACGGCGACGTGCCGCCGCGGTCCGGTGCTGATGCTGCGGGCATCGTGGGTGGCGCGACGTCCGTAGCCGGCGAGGCCGAGTCCGCTGGGGCCGACGAACTCGAGGCGGCGCCCGAGGCGCGCTCCGAGGGCAGCATTCGTGGCGGTGACGCCGCACGTTCGGCTGAGCAGCCTGCGGTGATCAGCAGGGCAACCAGGGCAACACGTGCGCCGCTAGTGCAGGCCGACGACAACATCGGAGATTGGGGTGTGATTCAACACCGGACTGCCCGGTGCCAGGGTTTCCAGAATCGTCAGCCGGACAGAGCTGGCCTTGACCCCCCCAGGTATCACGGCGAACTGCATCGCCCGATTCTCGGCATCCAGCAATTGCTCGATTGACGTGCCGTTCGAGAAGGTCCAGCGGACGCGCTGGATCCGCCGCAACTCGGCGAAGCGGTCGTTGCCGGTACATGGGTCGACCTTGGCGTACCCGGGAATCATCCCAACGAAGTTGATGTCCTTGGTAGCGCCGAAACGCAGCGTGATCGACGCCCCGGTGCCGTCGCCCCCGGCCATCCATGCGGTCGACGGGTTGCCGTCGACGAGGTTGGTCGCGGCGTAGTTGATCGCCTGGTTGCAGGCGTCGGTGCTATCCGGCCGGGTTGTTGTGGCAGACACGGAAGCGATGCTGATCGCCCCGGGCACCGGCGGCGGTAGCGGAGGCAAGGTCGGTGGTGCAGGTGTGAGCGGGGTCGGAGCCGCCGGCGGTGCTGGCGTTGTCGGCCTGGCCGTCGGCGTGGGCCTGGCCGGTGGCGCAGGCGCAGCCGTTGACGCCGCTGTGGTGACTGGCGGCTGGCCGACTGGCGATGTCTGCGTCGTGTCGGGTTCTTGGCTGCTGGTGGACTCGGATGATGTGGTCGGCGTGGTCGTGGAGGCGGCGGCGACGGTGGTTGCCGGTGAGGTGATCAACGATGTGGTCGGCAAGATCGCGCCGGTCGCCGTGGACCCCGGTCCGCTCGTCGGACCCGGAGACGTGATGTTTGGCAGTGTCGGGTTGGGCGGCAAGCTGGTGGCCGACTCGTCGTTGTTGGCTCGACTGAGGAGGAACAAGCCCAGACCGGTCAACATCAACAACCCGATCAAGACACCCGCGAACCAACCCGGCGGGCGACCCCCCGTGGAAGTCACGGGGACGCCGGTGATCACCGCGGGCGGTGACGGCACCGGGGGGAGCACCGCGGTCGCCGCTGGATCGGCTGCGCTCGCCGTCGTGGTCGTGGCCATCGCTGGGTCGACCGCGCTGGCGCTGGGTACGGCCGGGATGACACGTGTCGGGTCGTTGGTCGGCGGCGCGGTCGGGCCTGTCCCTCCAGGCGTGATCGCTCCGCCGCAGTGGTAGCAATACAGCTCGCCGGGTTCCGATGGTGCTCCGCACCATGGACAACGCATGGCCGGAGATGGTAGCGGTCGGTGGCTACCGTGATGCGTCGTGGACCTTCGCCAGTTGCAACAGGTGATCGCCGAGACCTATGGCGATCGTGACCGTCAGCGTGGCGTGCCCAGCACCGTTGCCTGGCTGGCCGAGGAGGTCGGCGAGCTGGCCCAGGCGGTCCGCAAAGGGACGCCTGCTCAACAGGCTCACGAGTTCGGCGACGTCCTGGCTTGGGTTGCATCGCTGGCCAACCAGATGGACATCGACCTCACCGAGTCGATCCAGCGCTACGCGTCAGGCTGCCCGCGCTGCGCAACAAAGCCCTGCACCTGCCCGTAAAAGTTGGAGACGCGCGTCCCCGGCTGTTACAGGAACAGTTCGGCGATTTGGATGGCGTTCAGCGCGGCGCCCTTGCGCAGGTTGTCGTTGCTGACGAACAGCGCCAGGCCGCGGTCGCCGTCGACGCCGTTGTCGCGGCGCAGGCGGCCGACGTAGGCCGGGTCTTGGCCGGCGGCCTCGAGCGGGGTGGGGACGTCGCGATACACCACGCCCGGGGCATCGGACAGCAGCTCGACGGCGCGGCGGACACTGATCGGGCGCTCGAACTCGGCGTTGATGCTCAGCGAGTGACCGGTGAACACCGGGACACGGACGCAGGTGCCGCTGACACGCAGCTGTGGGATCGCCAGAATCTTGCGGCTCTCGTTGCGCAGCTTCTGTTCCTCGTCGGTTTCAAATGAGCCGTCCTCGACGTAGCTGCCAGCGAAGGGCAACACGTTGAAGGCGATCGGCTTGACGAACTTGGCAGGTTCGGGGAACGTCACCGCGCCGCCGTCGTGGGTCAGATCGCGGGCGTCGTCGAACACCTCGTGGACCTGCTTGTCCAACTCGTCGACGCCGGCCAAGCCGCCGCCGCTCACGGCCTGATACGTGCTGACTACCAGACGAACCAAACGAGCTTCGTCGTGCAACGGCTTGAGCACGGGCATCGCCGCCATCGTGGTGCAGTTCGGGTTGGCGATGATCCGCTTCGGGATGTTGTGGATCTGGTCGCCGTTGACCTCGCTGACGATCAGCGGAACCTCGGGATCCATCCGCCACGCCGACGAGTTGTCGATCACGACCACACCGGCCTCGGCGAAGCGTGGCGCCAACTGGCGCGACGAGGATGCCCCCGACGAGAACAAAGCGATGTCCAGTCCCCGCGGGTCGGCAGTGGCGGCGTCCTCGACGGTGATCTGCTCGTCGCGCCACGGCAGCGTGGTTCCGGCGGAGCGGGCCGATGCGAAAAAGCGCATCGTCGCCACCGGAAAATCGCGCTGAGCCAGGATCGCACGCATCACCGTGCCCACCTGTCCGGTCGCGCCAACCACGCCGATGTTCAAGGGGGATTTCATGGCCGACAGGGTAACTGGCACCCGCCCAGACGGGACGGGGATTAAACCGTGGCGGCGGCGGCCGTTGGCGCCGGTGGCCGGTTGGCGATGTCGGCAATCAGCCACCAGTGGCTGGGGTTGATTCCCGCCAACGTCTCATCGGTGGTGCCTTCCACGGCGAATGGTCGACGCGACGGGGCGCGGAAGATGCGCATGTTGTCGAGCTGTGGGCCAACGGCGGCGATGACTTCCAACGGCGACAGGCGATTGGCCTGCCAACCGATTCGTGTGGCGATCCGCTGGCGGGCGATCAGGGGACCGATCTTGGGCACCTTCCACAGGGCGCGCACCACCTTGCCGGCCGGCCACAGCAGCGCATCGGTACCCGTCCACGTGCGGTAGTTCATGGCGATCTTGCCGCCCGGGCGGGTGACGCGCACCGCCTCGGCGGTCAGCGCCAGGGCGTCCTGGCGATGGCAATGCTGCAGGGTGATGTAACTGAACGTGACATCGGCCGTGTCGTCGGGCATCACCAGCGTGCGACCGTCACTGACATGCAACGTCTGCAGCCGTGGGGTGACGCCGAAGCGGGCGACGGTTTCGCGACAGCGTTCGAGGAAGGCGGCGTCCAGGTCGCAGGCGATGACCTTCTCGAAACGGTGGGTGAATTGACTGGTCATCCGCCCGATGCCGGAGCCGATCTCCACCACCGTCGCCGGCTGGGGCATGGTCAACCCGAAACCCTCGACGTAGGCACCGACCTCGTGGTCACCGCTTTCGACGAACGTCGCCAGATCCAGGTCGCCGCCGGTCTGGTTGTTAAACACCCATCCCGTATCACGCACCACTTGATCGGCCGATGACTCGGCTTCGGTGACCTCTCCGGCCGCATGCCAGGGCAGGTGCTGCTTGCGGCGGGCCATCAGCGCAGGCTACTTGCGTTCCGGTAGTGGGGCGGCGTAGGCCTGACCGCTGTCCAATCCGAACTCGGTGTGCAGCGCCCGTGCGGCACGCTCCATGTCAGCGTCGGCGATCACCACGCTGATCCGAATCGTCGAGGTCGAGATCATCCGGATGTTGACGCCCTGCTCGGCCAGGACGCGGAACATTCGGGCCGCCACGCCGGGGCTGGTCTTCATCCCCGCACCGACGAGTGACAACTTGCAGATCCCGGCGTCGTGCTCGACGCTCTTTGCCCCGATCTCGGCGGCCACCCGGCTGACGATCGACTCGGCGGTGGCCATGTCGGCCTTGGGCATCGTGAAGCTGATGTCGGTGGCGCCGTCGATCGAGGTGTTCTGGACGATCATGTCGACGTTGACGTTTGCCTCGGCAAGCGGTTCGAACACCGTCGCCGAGATGCCCGGTCGGTCCGGGACACCGACGATGGTCACCTTCGACTCGCTCACATCGGTGACTACACCAGAGATGATCGGATCTTCCATATTCGGCTCCTCCTCGTCGGTGACGAGCGTTCCGGTTTCCCAGGTAAAACTGCTGCGCACGTGCAGCGGCACGTTGTGATTGCGGGCAAATTCGACACTGCGCAGGGCCAGCACCTTGCTGCCCGCGCCGGCCATTTCGAGCATCGCGTCGAAGCTGATCCGCTGCAGCTTGCGCGCTTGGGGGACGACGCGCGGGTCGGCGGTGAATACGCCGGTCACGTCGGTGTAGATCTCGCACGAGTCGGCACCCAACGTTTTGGCCAAGGCCGATGCCGTCAGGTCGCTGGCACCGCGGCCCAGCGTGGTGATCTCCTTGCCCAGGCTGACACCCTGGAACCCGGCGATCACCGCCACCTTGCCTTCGGCAAGGGCGGCACGAACCCGGTCGCCCTTGACCTCGACGATCTTCGCTTTGCGATGCGAGTTATCGGTGATGATTCCAACCTGGCTGCCGGTGAAGCTGACTGCGTCGACCCCCAGGTCGTGCAGGGCCATCGTCGTCAGCGCCGCCGAGACGCGTTCGCCGGTGGTCAGCAACATGTCCATCTCGCGCCCGGTCTGGGTGCGCGAGACACTGTCTGCCAGGGCTAGCAGGTTGTCGGTGGCCTTCCCCATGGCACTGACGACGACCACCACGTCGTGACCGTGGCGCTTGGTAAAGGCGACATGCTCGGCGACGGAACGGATCCGATCCGGGTCGGCCACCGAAGTTCCGCCGAATTTCTGCACGATGAGGCCCACGGAGCCGAAAGGTTAGGCGATCTCCACCCAAATCCCCCAGAACGTAACGCCGGGGGACGCTCGCCGACGTAACACCTGGGGACGCGCGTTATCTGTTACGCGTAACAGCAGACGCGCGTCCCCAAACGTTCGCTTGACTTTTATACTGAGTATGTAGATACTGGGTATATGGCCGTGCGGGAGGGATTGTTGGCGCTGCTCGACCAGGCACCGCGCCATGGATATCAATTGAAAGTCGAGTTTGAAGCGGTCACGGGTGGGGTGTGGCCGCTGAACGTCGGCCAGGTGTACACCACGCTCGATCGGTTGCAGCGTGACGGGTTCGTCAGTGCGGCCGAATCCGACGATGACGGCCCGCAGCGGATCTACGAGCTGACCGCAGCGGGGCGCGAGGAACTGGGCGGATGGTGGCAGACCGTGCCCCGCGACGACCCCCCGCCGCGCGACGAGCTGATGCTCAAGGTTCTGTTCGCCATCGAACGCGGGCCCGATCAAGGCCTCGAGGTGATCACCCGGCAACGCAGCGCGTTGCTGGCTCTGCTGCAAACCTCCCGGCGCGACGCTCGAGCGTCGATCGACGCCGCAGCCAACGAACTCGCCGCCCAGCTGGTCGCCGACGCCGTCGTTGTCCGCGCCGAAGCCGATCTGCGCTGGCTGGACCTGTGCGAATCCCGAATCTCCACCGCTCGCTCCACCCGGAAGGACGCATCACAATGACGCAAGCCACAACGCCGGATCCCTCGGCGACACCGATCTTGGAGTTTGTCGACGTCGTCAAGGTCTACGGCCAAGGCATCGCCGAGGTCCGTGCGCTCAGCGGCGTGGACCTCTCCGTCGCAGCCGGGGAATTCATCGCGATCATGGGACCGAGCGGGTGCGGCAAGAGCACCCTGCTCCATTTGGCCGGTGGGCTGGACGAGCCCAGTGCCGGCCGGGTGCTGGTCGACGGCCGCGACGTGGCCGGAATGAAGCTGGCGCAGCTGGCCAACCTGCGCCGCACCGAGGTTGGCTACGTCTTTCAACGGCTCAACCTGATCCCGGCGCGGGCGCCTGGCGGCGCGCGGCCTGGCGGCGCGCAGCCTGGCCCGCGCCCGGCCGCGCAGCGCGGCGATCGTCAGCGCGATTGCCGCGGCCGCGGCGGTGGTCGTAGTGGTCGCCACGATGGTCGCCACCTTCCTGCGCGACGCCTCGGATTCGGTGCCATGGATGCCGAACAACGTCGTCTGGGTCGAGATGTGGCGTCAGGATCCTGGCGGGACCCAGGTACCCGTCACCGACGAATTGCGTGCCGACGTCGCTCGCATTCTGCCCACCGCCGAGGTGATCGACGTTCGCCGCATCGAGTCCCGGGAGATGCCGGTGATCGTCGCCGATCCCGGTGTGGTGCGCGTCCTGCAGCTCGACGACACCGACGTCCGTGCGCTCGACAGCGGCACGGTGCTGGTGATTGGCCAGCCGGGAACTGCGTACCGAGCGAGCGAGACCGTGCGGGTTGGCGCAGCGCTGTTGCCGACGGATTGGTCGAACACCCCGATCAAGTCGCGTCTTCTGAGCGGCTACCTGCTCGTTGGTCCGTCATCGATCGGCGAGGCGACGATCACGCAGGGCGCCGCGCTGTTCCATCTGCCAACGCCAACTACTGCCGCGCAGCGCACCGCCCTGGAAAAGCTGGCGAGCACCGGTTGGGGTGGGACCGATCCGTTCAACGGCGTCGCCCCAGCGGCGACTTACCAACTGTCGTACTGGACCCCCGGGCAGTGGAAACCCTCGCCCGGCTTGGTCGAGTTGGCGCTGGTGGCGTTGCTGGTCGCCTTCGTCTCCGGTGTGGTCGCCGTGGGTCTGATGTTGGCGGCCGCCGAGACCCGCGATGAACTGCAGACGATGAATGCCGTCGGGGCCCGGCCGCGGTCGTTGGCGGCGGTCGCTGGCATCAAAGCCGCGCTGCTCGCCGCGTTGGGCGGCGCGCTGGCCATCCCGGTGGCTCTGGTGGCGATCGCCATCGTCGTCGCCGCGGCCAAGTCTCGCTGGATCGTCATCCCCTGGATGACCCTGGCCGGTCTGCTGTTCGTCGTCCCACTGGTCTCCGGTGTCGGCGCCTTCGCCGCCTCGCGCCTCGGCCAACGCTTCCGCCCCATCCAAATCACCGCCACCGACTAACGCGTTACATCCGGAACCCGGCACCAGACGCAACGCGTTACGTCGGGTGCCGGGTTCCGGATGTAACGTCGGCTTGGTGTTGGGTCGGGGGCTGGACGAAACGTTCGGCGACGAGGTTCGATCGAACGTCACGCTGGTCACCGTTGGGCGACTGACCGCCAACGCCGGGTACCGCTATTCCGGGCCGTTCCTTGGGGCGATCGCCCGCGGCATGCATGTCACCCTCGACCAGATCGGGGTGGCGATCGCCGTTGCCGAACTGTCCGGGTTGACCGGGCCGTGGATCGGCAAGTTCGTCGACCGGATCGGCAGCCGGCGGGCGATGTGGATCGGCCTTGCCGGCGTCGGCGCCGGTGCCGTGGCCGCGGCGAGTGCGCCGAACCTGATCGTCTTCGCGGTTGGCCTGTTCGTCCTTGGCGCCAGCAAGTCCAGCTACGACATCGGACTCGGTTCGTGGATCGCCGACCGTGTCGCCTACGAGCGGCGCAGCCGCGTCGTCGGACTGACCGAAACCTCATGGGCGCTGGGGCTGCTGGTCGGCGTCAGCGTGATGGGCGTGGCCACCGGTCTGGCCAACTTCCGTCTGGCCTACGTGATCGCTGCGGTCGCCGTCGTGGCGATGGCCGCGCTGATCCGACTGCGTCTGCCCGCCGATGTCACCGTCGACGTCGACGCCCAGCACCCCAAAGGTCGAATGAACGCTGCCGGAACCTTCGCCGTTCTGGGCATGTCGCTGATGGCCGCCGCCTCGCAGTGCCTGTTTGTCAGCTTCGGCAGCTGGCTGCAAGACAGCCACGGGTTCACCGCAACAGCGCTGGCCGGCGTGACCTTCACCCTCGGTGCGTTCGAACTAGGCGCCTCGCTGGTTTCGGCGCATCGCACCGACCGCTGGGGCAAGGAGCGCAGCGCGCTGATCGGCACCGCGCTGATGATTCCCGGGGCACTGCTGTTGATCGTCGCCCACGGATCAGTGGTCGTGGGCTTGATCGGCGTGTTCTTGGCGATCATCGTCTTCGAGTTCGCCATCGTCAGCTCGATCGCGATCGGCTCACAACTGGTCCCTGGCTCAGCGGCCACTGGCCTGGCGTGGGTCGTTGGCGGTTGCGCGTTGGGCCGCTCGGTGGCGGCGATCCCGGCTACTGCGCTGTATCGACGAGATGGAGTGATCGGCCCTGCCTGGCTGACCGTCGGGTTGGCCGTGGCGGCGACGCTGTGCTTTGCGACTCGCGCACGCTTGCGCTCGCTGCAGCCAGCGACGCCTCGGCTCGCTGCAGGAAGTCGAGCAGGAACGAATTGAACGTGCTGGCGTGTTCGATCATCAGCCCGTGCGCTGCACCGCTGATGACGACCAGCTCGGCCCCCGGAATCCGCTCGGCAAGTTCCTCGCTGTCGCCACGCGGCGTGAGGATGTCTTGATTGCCGACGATCACCAGCGTCGGCACGTCGACCTCGCTGAGCATCTCGGCCGCATCATCGCTCGAGGCCAAGATCGCGTCGACCTGAGCGGCGAACGAATGCGGTGTGCGCCCCAGCGCCAACGGCCCAAGCCAGCCAAACGCCGGCAGGAGGCGCCGGAACGATCGCGGTCCGATGACCCAACGGGCCGCTTCCCGCGACATCTGGCTCATCCCGACCTGTTGGCCGCGTTCTGCCCACTTCTTCAGCAGCTGGCGCCGCCACGGATGATGGCGGCATGCCGTGCAGGCCAACGTCATCGATTTCACCCGATGAGCATGACGGGCATACACCAGCTGCGTGATCACCCCGCCCATCGACGCGCCGACGACGTGGGCGCGTTCGATCCCGCAGGCGTCGAGCACTTCGATCGCGTCGTCGGCCATCCGCTCCAGCGAGTACGGGCCCTCGGGTTTATCGCTGCGCCCCGCGCCGCGGTTGTCGAAGGCGATGACGCGGAAGAACGGGGCCAAGGCGATGCGCTGCAGATCCCAGCCGTGCTTGTCGGTGCCCAGCCCCTGGATGAACAGCACCGCCGGGCGGCTGGCGAATCCCCAGGTTTCGTAGTGCAGGCGGACGCCGTCGGACGTGGTGACGTGGGCCATCAGTTGCCGATCAACCAATCGAAGCCGCCCGTGCTGCCCATCTGCTCGAGCATCTGCTGAATGTGGGTCTGCGCCGCATCGGCCAGTTCGACCTCGGACAGTGGGCCGCGGCGTTGACCACGATGGGCGATCGGCGTGCCGACCTTGACTCGACTGCGTCGCCCGAATGGTGACGACACGGCGGCGACGGGGATCACCGGGAGCGACCGCAAAACCGCCGGGGCGACCAATCGGTGATCGACCGTGCCGACATTGCGTGGCGACCGTTCCGACGCCGCCGCGATCATCACGATTTCGCCCTCGCCGAGTGCGGTGTCGACCTCGTCAGCGCGGGCCAAGATGCCACCCAACCGTCGCAGCAACGCCCCTCCGGGAGCCCGATCGCTGCGTCCGGCAAAACGCACGGTGCGTTCGGAATGGTGGCTGATCGCCATCGCTGCCATCAGCGGATTCCACGACCACTGGCGGTCGTTGATCACCAGCAGCGCGCCACCCGCAGCAGGCAGGTTGCCAACACCGGCAAGGTCAACGTTCCAACGCAGCCTGGCGATCGGCGCGAGCACATTGACCGTGGCCTGATCGCGGCCCCATTCGTCGACGACCGGCAATTGGCGCGGCGGATGAGGGTCGATCGCTGGACGTTCAGCCGCGGCCGAGATGCGCACAACACTGGCGACCATCACGCCACCGCCTGAATCGGGTTCTTCAGGTGGATCACCGACGGCCAGGCATAGAGCCGGTCGATGACCTCGGCGGCCGAGATCGTCGGCGCCACACCCAGTTCCTGTTGCAGCCGCTGCCCGTTGGCCAACCGGCCGCGGTGCATGACCTCCATCACATGGTCCGGGATTGGCGCCCCGAACAGGTGACTGATCTGGCGAGCGATGAACCATTCGGGGCCGAGCAGTGGCAGCGGCAGGCGGCGCCCACGGCGCAACGCTTGATACACGGTGATCGCCCCGGGGGACACGACGTTGAGCGCCCCGGCGTATTGGGCGCGCGCCGCGGCGACGAAGGCCCGCGCCGCGTGGGCGTCTTCGACCAAGGTGAACGGCGAATCGGACAACGCACTGAACGGCACCGCCGGCTGGCGCAACAGGCGACCCAACGGGCTGGGCACGTGCGGGCCGACCACCGACGCCAGGCGCAGGCGGGCGACGCTCAGCCCGACTCGTTCGCCAACCGATGTTGCCGTCTGCTCCAAATCAAACAACGTCCGCCCGTATTCGCTGGTCGGGTCGAGCCGCGTCGATTCATCCGGGCGGGTGGGAGATCCGGAGCGCCGTCCATAGATCTCGATCCCGCTGCGGACCACGACGGTCTCCATCGCCGGACATTCGGCGGCGGCGCCAAGGATCGCCGTGGTCGCGCTGTGGGTGAATCGCGTGGCGACCGCCGTGCCAGCGCGGGCGTCGGGCTCCCACACCGCCAGATGGATCATCACGTGCGGATTGAAGCGGGTGACCTCGTCGACGATTCGGTCGCGATCGGTGGGGTCGATCAGGTGAACTTCGGCGCGACGCAAGCGGCGCCGTGGCGGGTCGACGTCGATGCCCATCACCGGCCCGACCCACGGTTCGTTTTCGAACAAGCTGGCGGTCAGCGAGCCCAGTTCTCCGCCGATTCCGGCAACCAGTACCCGCTTTCCGCCCTCGGTTGTACCCGTGCGTGTGGCCATGGCTAGCGGTTCGTTGAAAGCAATCCGAACCGCACGTGCACCTCCGCCACCAGTTCTATCAGCCCACCGCTGACACTGACCGGTGCGCTGTCAGCCTTGGCCATCATCGCCCGCATTTGCCCGCCGCCGTACAGGCCGGAATCGGACGATGATTCGACGATCGGATCGTCGCTGATCAGCTCGACGGCGCCCACCTGCATGCCCAGCGCAGTGGCGTACGCGGTCGCTCGATCCAGGGCGTCGGCGGCGGCCTCGCCCAACAGCTCGCGCTTGGCTGGGTTGTCGCGGTCGACCTGCCAACGCAGTTCCCGAGCATTGGCCGAGCACTGGTCGACGGCATCGCGCAGCAACCGACCGACTCGATCCAACTGGCGCACAGTGACCACCACGCCAGACGTCGCCCGATAGCCAACCATCGTGTTCGTGTCGCGCTTGTATTCCCATTCCTCGGCGACGTTGACGCCTTCGGTCACCCAGTCCTGCTTGGCGATCTTCAGCTGACCAAGCAGCTCCTCGAGGCGTTGCGACCGGTCGGCCACCTTGCCCATCGCCGTCGCGGCGTCCTTGGCGACTTCGGTGATCCCCAAGGTGACGGCCACATAGTCCGGCTGCACGGACCGAGACGCGCTGCCGCGCACGGTTGCCGTCGCCATCAGCCCAACCCGCGCGAGTCTTGCTTCAGCGCGGTGTCGACGCTGAGCGCGGCGGCGACGATCAGCGAGTTCAGCGGTTGGGGAATCCGCGTGTGGATCTGCACGACGTAGTTGTCGGCGGTGGTGAACAGCGTCTTGGCCACACCCTCGAAGGTCTTGGTGATCCGAGCGACCTCGGTGCCGGTGTGGTCGTCGATGCGAAAGTTCCAGGCCCGCCAGTTCTCGGCGTTGATCGATCCGTAGGTGTGCTCGCCGGACTGCAGCGTGAAGCGGATCTTGCCGAACACGTTGTCCTGCACGATCCGCCCGATCTCGTTGTCGTTGGCGTCGCTGACGATGATCGTCGACTTGAAGACCTTCGCCGGACGGGTGAGGCGCAGGGCGACACGTCCCTGCGCATCGCTGATTTCCAGCTTGTGCGTCATGAACTGGTCGAGGCTGGTCAGCAAGCGCAGCGCCTTCTTCGCCGTGCTCTGGCCGACCTGGTTGACGGCGGCGATCTGCTGACCGTGCTGATTGAACACGCTGTACTGGTTGTTCAGTTCGATCAGCTTGGCCTTCTGGTTGACCACCAGGATCGGCTCCCCAAAGATCGATCCGTCGCCCTCGAACGCCGCCTGGCCAACATTGGCGCTGCGGTACTTGCCTTGGGTGCCGTGCAACTGCTGGTGAATCTTGGCCGGGTCGCCTTCGTTGCCGACGGTCAGCCCGGCATCAACCCGGTCAAGCCCACGCGGGCCCTGCTGGTGGTCGTTGCCGCCGGCGACCTGCGGCGGGCCCCACTGGTCGAGCGGATCGGTGCCCTGTACACCGCGGTTGCTGACGTGCGCCGTCCACGCGTTGCCGTCCCAATAGCGCAGCTCGTGACGTCCAGTCGGATCAGGGTGCCAAGCGGCCGGAGTACTCATGACCGAATAGTACGTGGACTGCGCGGGAATGTTCTCGCAGCGCCGTCGACATCCACGTCTGGAACTTTCGGATCTGTTTGACTAGGTTCTGGGAATGTCCCATCGAATTACTGCTGCGCTCCGCCGGGCCGCGGCGGTCGCCGTATTCGTCGGCACCGGTCTGATCGTCCCGGTTGGTGCGTCTGCCGCACCGACTCCCGCGCCTCCCGCGGCGACGACCACCTACGTCGTCCAGCTTGACGATCTGCCAACGATCGCCAACCGATTTGGCATCACGCTGGAGGCGCTGTTGGCTGCCAATAGGTTGGAGCCGTCGGCCGTCGTCCATCCCGGCGATGTCCTCGTGATCCCGGCTCCGCCTGCGCCGCCTGCGCCGCCGGCACCCCCGGCGCCGCCGTCACCGCCGCCGCCTGCCCCGGATTCGACTCCGCCCGCGCCTCCCGCCACGGATACACCGCCACCCGCGCCCGTTGATCCGCTGGCCATCCCCGCCGATTCCGGTTCCGGCAAACGGCTGATCATGTCGTTGTCCAAGCAACGGGCCTGGGCCGTCGAGGCCAACGGCACGCTGAGGCGAACCTGGTTGGTCTCGGGCCGCAAAACCATGCCCGGCGTCGGCAGCTATCGGGTCTTTTCGCGTTCGATGTATACCCGCTCGCTGACCAGCCCGTGGATCAAGTTCCGCTACATGGTTCGCTTCACCAAGGGCCCGCTGGGGGACAACATCGGTTTCCACGAGATCCCGACAAAATTCGGCAAGCCGGTGCAAACACTCGCCCAGCTTGGTCAGCCTCTTTCGGGAGGTTGCGTGCGTCAAAGCACCGCAGACGCGCAATTCGTCTGGAGCTGGGCCCCGATCAATACCCGGGTTGTCGTCGTCCCCTGACGGAGAGCCGACTCAGCGAAGCTGGTCGACCGACAGAATCAGCTCGCGGGCAAACGGGTCCAGCTGACGGCCAGCGATCCGCTGGGTGATCTGAATCGCCTGGCCCGGGTCGTCGACCAGCCCGCTCCAGCGGATGTAGCCACCGAGAATGCCGATCAGCTTGTCGTCGACGTTTTCGTTGTGAATGATCACCTTCGTGCTGGCGTCGAGCAGGTCGTTGAGTTCCTTGTAGAAGCTACGTAGCCATACGTCCTGATCGACCGCCGCGGAGAACGGGCGGTGCAGGTAGGGCAGGTTGAGCTCGTCGTAGTTATGCAGGTTCAACGGGGCGGCGATGATGCTGATCAAGCAACCGAAGCCGTTTTCGCGCAGCCAGATGATCTCTTCCTGACGACGCACTCGGCGGTGGTGCTCGCCGTAGCCGCCGGGACGCTCGCACACGGCCAGCTTGTCTTTGAGGATCCAGGTGAAGTTGCGTGGGGTGATCCCCATCGCCCACTTGCCACGCAAGCGGGGTGGCATCAGACGAGGCTTTCAGCAATACGCATACGGGACCGCAGTCTATCTGTGGTTGTGCTCCTCGTTGGCTCTTGAAGCCGTGAGTTTTTGGCCGCTACGGCTGATTCGCCGCCCGTCGTTGGTCTGACAGGCGAGCGACGTGCCGCGGGCCACATCGAGTACCCGCTCGACGGTGGCCGCATCGGGTGGGTACGGGTTGGCCAGCCAGCTGCGGATTGCCCGTCGGGCGAGGGCGACCGGGGCGTCGGCCAGGGCACGGGCGTCGGTTGGGTCGATCGCCGCGGCCAGTCTGTCGAGCAGGTCGGTGTCGTCGCGAATCATCGCCGCCTGGCGGTTCAGGATCGGCGCGATGTCCCGATCGGCGATCTCGCTCAGCAACGGCAGGATGCGGTGGCGAACCGCGTTACGGCGCAGGCTGAGGTCGGCATTGGACGGGTCGCTGATCGGCTGGATGCCCATCTCGGCGCATACCGCGACGGTGTCGCTGCGCCGCAGGTTGAGCAGTGGCCGTTGAACCCCCCGCTCTGTCGTCGCCCGCATCCCGCTCAGGCCCCCGATCGAGCCGCGCATCAGGTTGAGGATGATCGTCTCCGCCTGGTCATCAGCCGTATGCCCCGTCATCACCCCAAACGGCAACACGGCATAGCGGGCGGCGCGGGCCCGTGCCTCGACGTTGGGTCCGGGCCCAACGTCGACGACGCGGCGCTCGAATCTCGCCCCGAGGGCGGCGGCGTGGACAGCCACGATGTCGGCCTCGGCCGCCGACCCTGCTCGCAGCTGATGATCGACGTGGATCGCCGTCACCCTGCAGCCGGCGCGCACAGCTAAGACGATCAGCGCCAACGAGTCGGCGCCTCCGGAAACGGCGCAGGTCACATCGGTCCCCGCGGCGGGAAAGGTGCAGCGGGCGATCAGCTGATCGATCGACATGGCTGTAGGGGCGGGTTAGCCAGCGTCGGCAATTGGGGTGTCGCCGACGCGATCCAGCCAGCGCTGCGGTTCGCGGATCTCCTCGATGGTCGGCAGAAACTCGGGGTCACGCCAACAGCGGTCGATCAGGCGCGGGCCGCCGTGGGCTTCGATCTGGGCAATGAACCGCTCGCCAGCGGCGTACTGGTTGAGCTTGGCCTCGATCCCGGTCAGCCGCTGGATGAGCTTGGCCAGCGGATTACCCTTGCTGCGACGATGCTGGAGGATGCGCTCGAAGCGTGCCGCATTGGGTACCAACTCGGCCGCGGCGCGGCTCATCACCACGTCGCCATGTCCTTCGAGTAGCGACATCAACCCGCCGATGCGGTCCAACACGGCGCGCTGTTCGGGCCCAGCGATTACCCCAGCCAGACCGTGCTGCTTGATCAAAGAGAGCGTCTCGTCGCGGTCGCGTGCCGCCGAGCGCAGCGCATCGATCAGCACCTTCGGGTCGGAATCGGCCATCGACAACATCTGGGTCACCAGCGATTCGAAGTAGTCGCGCATCCACGGCACGCCGGTGAACTGGGCGCGGTGGGTCAGCTCGTGAGTCAGCACCCACGTGCGGAACTCCGTGGGGTCGAACCCGAAACGCTGCTCTAGCGAAGCCAGGTTCGGCTCGACCAGGTACACGGCGTCGTCGTTCGGATCGCGCCCGATCAGCAAGTCGTACTGGCCGAGCACCCGGGTGCTCATCCAGCCGAGCAGCGCGCCGACCTCGGTGCCGGTGATCTTGGCGGTCGCGCTGGTCAGAATTCCCGGCTTGTTGGCCATCTTCTCGGCCATCCGCTCGAGCATCGGGGCCAGCATGTGGCGGAACGATTCGATATTGGCGCGCACCCATTGGTCGCGCCCGATCAGGGTGATCGTTGGGTCGCCCAGCGCGGAGCGCAGGCCGGTAGCGGCCTCGATCCGGTTCGCAATGTCGACGACGGGGACGTCGTCAAGTTGGAACGAACTCTGCTCGAACTCGTTGGGTCCAGCCGGACGGCGCTGCAGTGTGGCGGCAACCCGCCCGGCGACGCGTCCGGCCAGCGCCCAATCGACCGGGCCAGCGTCGCTCAACGGCTACTCGCGACGCTGACGCTTCGTCGGGTACTGCGGGGCCACGACCTTCTTGACGTACCCGCCGATCAGGCCCACCAGCGCCAGCGCCACCACGGCGAAAAGCAGCACGCCGACCCACCAGTGCCAAATGTTCGCGATCATCGCCGCCAGCGTAGCCAGTCGGCGCTCGGTAGCCCCCAATCCGCCCGCATGCCCGATCACCCTCCCCCGGTTTGGGTGGCGAGTCCGCGCCCGAGCGGTGTTTGGCCGCCCATACTCGGGCGGGTGGGGCCGCGGGGGTTCCTGAACCCCGGTTTGGGTGGCGAGTCCGCGCTCACCCGGGGTTTGGCCGCCCATACTCGGCTGGGCGGCGTTGCCCGGACCGGGCTGCGTGGCTGGCGGGTGATGGGTCGGTAGCGTTCTCGCTCGGCTTCCCCCGCTGAATTTCAACGACGGGAGGTTGCCGTGCCTGAGGCCGGCGTACCGTGGCGGCTGGCGATGAACGCGTGGCTGTCCGCTCATTATGGCGTTATCACGACTGCCCGATTGCTCGGTATGGGATGCCCCGACTCGAGCCTCGCCGGATTGATCAAACGTGGCGATCTGATCACGATCGCCAGGGGTGTCCATCGCTCGGCGCACGTCGCACCCCACGAGGACCAATTGCTGGTCGCCGCATGCGCGCTCAGCCCGCACGCCGTCGTCGGCTTCACCAGCGCGGCGAAACACTGGAACTTCCGGCGGATTCCCCGCCGCGGCCCGCACATCCTTCTCGCTCATGAGCGGGCGCTGAATATCCCCGGGCTCATCGTGCACCGCTGCCGACGGATCGACCCGATCGACGTCGTCGACTGCGGTGATCTGCGGGTGACCAGCCCTCCACGGACGATCTTCGACTGCGCCGACATGATCGGCGCAGACGCGACCGAGAGCGTGATCGAGCAGCTCCTCGATCAGCAGACCTGCTCGATGTGGATGCTGACAGAAACGCTTCGCCGCCTGGGCCACCATCGACGGCCCGGCACCCGCACCTTCCGCGCCGTGTTAGGCAGGCGCCCGGCATGGCGACGAGCGGTGCAGACCGATCTAGAGAAACGAGTGCGCGATGGCTTTGGCGAAGCCGGCCTGCCCGAACCGGAGGCGCAGTACTGGATCGAGACGCCTGCCGGCAATCGCTATCGGTTCGATTTCGCCTGGCCGTCGGCAATGGTGGCGCTCGAGGTAGACGACTCGTGGTGGCATGCCGGAGCGGCCGCTTCCCACATGGACAAATCGCGCGACCTGGAGGTGGCGACGATCGGCTGGCTGACGCTGCGGATCACTGAAGTGGATGTCGACACCGGCCTCCCGGCAGCATTGGCCAAGGTCGCCGCCGTCGTCGCCAGCCGGATGGCGGTCCCCCAGTCTGCAGTTGCGCCCGCCGGGGTGGGTGACGCCGCCTGATTCGGGTTCGGGGCGGCCAGTCCGCGTCCAGCCGGGGTTTGGCCGCCCATACCGGGGTGGGTGACGCCGCCTGATTCGGGTTCGGGTGGCCAGACCGCGTCCAGCCGGGGTTTGGCCGCCGATACCCAACGTTGATGGCCGGCTGGAGTTCAATCAGCCGATTCGGCCGTCGCCGTCGAAGTCCTCGTTGAAGCAGCGCTCGATGCGGGCGATCAGGCCAGGGGGGAGTTCGTCGTTGCGGCACTTGCGGCGGATAGTGACACGCAGTTGGCTGTGAAACTCGAACGCCTCGGCGCAGTCCTTGCAACCGGCCAGGTGGGTGCGGACCAGTTCGCTGTCGGTGTCGCTCATCTCGTGGTCCAGATAGGTGTGCAGCTCGTGCATTGCGTCGTTGCAATCGGTCATTGCCGGCCGCCTTCGTGAGCGCCCGCCGGGTCGCGTTCGATCAGGCCTTGTTCGGTCACGTAGTCGAGTAACGCTCGCTGCATCGCTTTTCTTCCACGATGCAGACGCGACATCACCGTGCCCAGCGGAATGTCCAGGATGTCGGCGATCTCTTTGTAGCTGAACTCCTCGACGTCGGCCAGTAGCACGGGCATCCGGAAGTTCTCCGGCAACGATTCGAGCGCGGCCTTGACCTCGTCGTCGGTAAACAGCTCGAACAGCTCGTCTTCGGCGCTCTCCGCAGCGCGGTCGCGGCCGCGCATCCCGCGGTACAACGTCAGTTCTTCGACCTCGCCCAGATCGGTCTCCTGCGGGCGACGTTGCTTGGCCCGGTAGGTGTTGATGAACGTGTTTGTCAGGATCCGAAACAACCAGGCGCGCAGGTTGGTGCCCTCCTCGAAGCCGCCAAATCCGCGGTAGCCGCGCAGGTACGTGTCCTGCAACAGATCCTCGGCGTCGGCGGCGTTGCGGGTCATGCGCAGCGCCGCGCTGTACAGCTGCGGGGCGTATTCCATCGCCTGCTCGGCGAAGGTTGCTTGGTCGGCCACGGCGACGGGCGAACGAGGCGTGCTAGTTGCGTTGCAGCTTCGACAGCAGGCGCAGCAGCTCGAGGTACAGCCAGACGATGGTGACCAGCAGGCCAACGGCGGCGAACCATTCGGTCTGCTTCGGTAGGCCCTGCGCCGAGCCCTTCTCGATGAAGTCGAAGTCGATCGCCAGGTTCAGCGCGGCAAGTCCGGCGGCGAACACACTGAAGGCGATGCCCAAGCCGCTGGCCGAGCTGAGGAACGACACCGAGTCGCTGCCGGCGATCAGGCGGATCACGAACGATACGACGTAGAAGAGCATCAGCCCCATCGTTGCGCCGATCACCATCCGACGGAACCGGTCGGTGACTTTCAGGATCTGCGTCTTGTACAGCACCAGCATCACCAGGAACACGCCGAGCGTGGCCCCGACGGCCTGCAACACGATGCCTTTCTGGAACGTCTCGTAGGCCTTGGAGATCACGCCCAGGAAATAGCCTTCGGCGATCGCGTAGACCGGCCCGAGGATCTTGGCCCACTGCGGCTTGAAGTACAGAGCGATCACGGCGATGAACCCGACAACCACGCCGACCAGCGCCAGCGGGGGGAAGCTGGGATTGGTGCCGACGGTGGTCTTGACGCTCATCCAGCCGACCACGGCGGCACCAAGCAGCAGCACCATCAGCACGCCGGTGGCGCTGATCGTGCCGTTCACCGTCATCGTCCCGCTCTTCCACGCGCTGATCGGACCATCGTTGATCGGCGGGATCGTGCGCGCCTGCGGAGGCGGCAGGCCCGGGCCGCGGGGTGCGTCGAGTTGCGTGGAGCGGGTCAGCACGTCGGGCGCCGCCCAGACACCGCTGGCGCGCTCCAGCGCCTTGTCGTTGAGCATCGGATTCGACACGGGGAACCTCCGGGATGTCAGGCACGGGGATGGGTGTCGTGCCTGCTCCGGCGTCAGGTTACCCAGCTGTGCAGGTGCCCAAGCGTCACGGGGTGCCCGCTGAGCCCATGGTTCGCGCCGAATCGCGCACGAAACGCGCAACATCGTGGGGTGTGACGTGTGCCGTACTCTGGAGGCGTCGGTATCGTGTGCGGATCACTGAAGTCGCCGTCACGGGGGCTTTGGGCGCAACCTGTGAGGGAGAACGCGTGGCGAAAGATCGAGTCGAACGCGACGAAGAAGATCTAGTACGGCTGTATCTCACCGATATCGGCCAGTACATGCTGCTGACCAAGGACGACGAGGTTCGTCTGGCCAAGCAGATCGAAAGCGGCAAGGCCGCGGTCGAGGAACTCGAGGCGTTGGGCAAGGACGCCACGGCGGCGAAGAAGCGCGAACTGCGCCGCGCCGCCAAGGAGGGCGAAGACGCCGAACGGGCCTTCGTCCAGTCAAACCTGCGGTTGGTCGTGTCGATCGCCAAGAAGTATCAGGCCTCGGGTCTGCCACTGCTCGACCTGATTCAAGAGGGCAACCTGGGCCTGATGCACGCCGTCGAGAAGTTCGATTGGCGCAAGGGGTTCAAGTTCTCCACCTACGCGACGTGGTGGATTCGCCAGGCGATCACTCGCGGCATCGCCAACACCGGGCGCACGATCCGTCTGCCAGTCCACGCTGGCGACACGCTCGCTCGTCTGCAGAAGGCGCGCAGCCGCCTGGAGCTGAAGTTCGGCCGTCCAGCCACGCTGGCCGAGTTGTCCAAAGAGGTCGAGATGACCGAGGACAAGGTCACCGAGGCGCTGCGCTTTGCCGCCGAGCCGCTGTCGCTTAGCGAGCCGCTGCGCGAAGACGGCGACGCCGAACTGGGCGACGTGGTCGAGGACCGCTCCGCCGAGTCGCCGTTCGAGGTCGCCGCCACGGCGTTGCTGCCCGACGAGATCAGCCGCCTGCTGGCCCCGTTGGACGAGCGCGAACGCGAGATTCTGAAGCTGCGCTTCGGCTTGGATCGCGGCGAGCCGCGCACCTTGGAAGAGGTCGGCGAGCACTTCAATCTGACCCGCGAGCGGATCCGCCAGATCGAGGCCCGGGCGATGAGCAAGCTGCGTCATCCCTCCAGCGACACCGGCGCCCGCGACCTGCTCGCCGTCTGATCCGGCTGCGCTGATTCGAGCCAGCACGGTGCGATCCGTGGCCCGGTGGGCCGTCGCCGCTGCGCTGGTCAGCCTGGGGGCCTGCTCCGGTCCCGACCAATCGACGCCAACCACCCGCGGCAACGGTGTTGTCGAGGTCACTGCCCCCGTGACGATCGACGGGGTCGACACCACCCCACCCGACGATCCCGCGCCGACCGGCGTGTTACAGGGCACGATCGATCCGGCTAATGCGGCGTTCTGCGAGCGGATGATCGCCTACCAGGACTCGATCGACTTCACCCTCTCCTCACCCGACACCGCCGGATCGTCGAACGACACCGTTCGTCGGTCGATGGAGCAGATGCTCGCCGCCCTGAAATCCACCAAGCAGGGGGCGCCCGGCGCCGTTGGCGAAGCGGTCGACACCTACGCCAAGGCGGTTCAAGGCGTGCTCAACCTGATCGCCCGCCACGGCTACGACATGTCGGCGACGATCCAATCCAGCGACGGCACCAAGCTGAAAGCGATCATCGACGACCCCGCGGTGATCGCCGCCAACCAGGCCTTGAACGAGGCCTCGGCGGTCGTCTGCGGCTACGTCCCGAGGTGAACATGTGTTACGCGGGGCGGAACTCGACCTTCGGGGGGTTCTTGATGGTCAGCGACACGGTGCAGCGGGTCTCTTCGGCGTCGTGGGCGAGGGCCGGCATGTCGATCTCGGCGTGGCCGTCGATGCCGGCGACCTGGACGATGATCCGTTGAACCTCGTGCGTGGCTCCCATCGCTTGGGTGTATCGGTAGGTCATGTCCGGGGCGACGCGCAGGCCGTCGTGTAGCTCGGCGATCATCGTCGACACGGTGGAGGCCGTGCAGGCCACCACCGAGGCGACGAACAACTCCAGCGGGGTCATCGCCGCGCCATTTGCCGATCGGCCGACCGTGACGGCGACGCCGTCGGTGCGAGTGATCGTGAACGCATCGTCGGTGGTGGTCAGGTGATACGAGTTGGCCATCGTCAGTCCTGTTCTGCTGGGTGCGCGGAGTGTGCGCTGATCGATACGGGAGTCGTCTGCCCGGGGTAGTGGCAACGGGCGCGGTGGCCGGGGGCGACCTCGACCAGCGCCGGGTCGCTGCTGCGACACAATTCGTCGTTGCGGCCCACGGGGCAGCGCGGCCGGAAGCGACAGCCAGCGCCGACCTCGTCGTCGGCCGCAGCGTCGGCTTCGTCGATCGGGATCCAGCGGTGCATCCGCTTCGCCGATGGGTCGGGTACAGGGACGGCACTGAGTAGCGCCGCTGTGTACGGATGCTGGACGCGCTCGAAGAGGTCGGCGCTGGTGCCTTCCTCCATCACCGCACCGCGGTACATCACCACGAGGCGGTCGCAGAAATACTCGGCTACCGCCAGGTCGTGGACGATGAAGAGATAGGTGACACCGGTGGATGCCTTCAGTTCGCTGAGCAGATTGAGGATCTGGGCCTGGACCGACACGTCGACGGCCGACACCGGCTCGTCCAGGATCACGACCTGCGGCTCGACGATCAGGGCGCGGGCCAGACCGACGCGCTGGCGCTGGCCTCCGGACAGCTGCTTCGGCTTGCGTGTCGCCAGCTTCGGATCCAGGCCGACCTGTTCAAGCATCGTGACGACACGCTGTTGACGATCGGCACGCGTGCCGATGTCGTGGACGATCAGCGGCTCCTCGATCAGCTCACCGACCGTCATCCGCGGGTCCAAGGACGCAGTCGCGTCCTGGAACACCATCTGGACTCGGCGGCGCAAGCGCTGCAGGCTGGCCCGGTCCTGGGTGACCGGTTGACCGTCGATCGTGATCGACCCGCCAGCCAACGGGATCAGCCCGAGCGCGGCGCGCGCCAGTGTGGACTTGCCGCTCCCGGATTCGCCGACGACCCCGAAGGTCTCACCCGGTGCGACGCTGAACGACACCCCATCGACGGCCAACACGACACCCGACGATCCGCCGACCACGGACTTGCCGACACGGTGGTGAACGTGGGCATCGTCGATGACGATCGCCGCCTGGCTAGACCGCTCAGCCATGCCGGCTCCCGATCTGGACCGCGGCCAGATGACATTCCGCCGACTGTTCGCCGAGCACCACCAGCGGCGGCATCACGGTGGAGCAGATCTGCGGGTCGGGCAAACGCAAACGAGCCGTGCAGCGCGGCGCGAACGAGCAACCTTGCGGCTCGACGCGCAGGTTGGGTGGCAGGCCCTCGATGTAGGCCAGTGGCTCGTTGCTCATCTGCCCCGGCCGCGGCACCGACGCCAGCAACGCCGCGGTGTACGGATGCTCGGGGCGGGCGAAGACCCGATCGACGTCGCCGGACTCGACGATCCGCCCGCCATAGACCACCATCACCCGCTCGCAGTATTCGGCGACCAGGCCGAGGTTGTGGGTGATCAGCACCATCGCGCTGCGCTGTTCGACCACCAAGCGCTGCAGCAGATGCATGATCGACGCCTGCGTCGTGACGTCGAGCGCGGTGGTTGGCTCGTCGGCGATCAACACCGCCGGATCGTTGGCGATCGCCATCGCAATCGCGACGCGCTGCCGCATCCCGCCGGAATATTCATGCGGGTAGTCGCGGTAGCGCTGTTGCGGGTTGGGCACGTCGACCGCGGCCAACAACGCCACCGCCGCGTCGCGCAGCTGGTCGCGGTTCAGGTCGCGGCGGTGGGCCTTGATCGCCTCGACGATCTGCGCGCCGATCGGACGCAGCGGGTCGAGCGCCGACATCGGGTCCTGGTAGATCAGCCCGATCTCCTTGCCGCGCACCGCGTTCAACTGTTTCTCGCTGGCCCCGGTGAGCTCCCGACCCTTCAGCCGCACGCTGCCGCGCACCTGCGATGGCCGCTCGATCAACCCCAGCATCGCCAAAGCAATCGATGACTTGCCCGACCCGGATTCGCCGACCACGCCGACGCGCTCGCCAGCGCGCACGGCGAACGAGACACCGCGCACGGCATGCACGTCGCTGACCCCGCTGCGGTAATTGACATGCAGATCGTCGACGCGCAGCACCGCGTCGTCAGTGGTCGAGCCAGTGCTCATCGCCCCGACCCCTGGCCGCGCAGACGAGGATCGATCACGCCGTACAGCACGTCGATCAGCGCGCTGATCACCACGTACATCAAGGCGCTGATCAGGATGAACGCCTGGACCACAGAGAAGTCCTGGGTGCGGATCCCGCTGGTCACCGCGGCGCCGACGCCCGGCCAGTTGAACAGTTCCTCGATCAGCACGCTGCCGCCGAGCATCTGCCCAAACAGCAGACCCGACGCAGTCAGCGTGGGTAGGAAGGCGTTCGGCACGGCGTGGCGGACGAAGGCCCGCAGCCGTCCAACGCCCTTCATCCGAGCGACGAGCAGGAACGGTGAATCGGCGACGTCGAGCAGGTTGGCTCGGAACAAGCGGTACAGAAAGGCGCCCGGGGCCAGGCCGAGGGTGATCGCCGGCAGCACCAGGTGATGGACGGCGTCGAGGAACCCGCGGATGTCGCCGGCGAGCAAGAAGTCGATCGTATAGAAGCCGGTGATCTTGTTCGGGGCAGCGACCTCGGCGTCGAGCCGGCCGGGCCCGGGGAAGATGCCCAGCTTTTGCGACACCAGCAGCAACAGAATCAGCCCGATCCAAAACGGCGGTGTACCGAGTCCGATATGCGCTGTGCCGTTGGCCACCTTCTCGAGCGGCTTGTTGCGCCTATAGGTGGTCAACACCGCGGCCGCAGTGGCGCCGACGAAGGCCAGGACGAAGGCGGTGATGCCAAGTTCGACGCTGGCGGCGAACCGGCTGCGCATCAACGGGAAGACGCGCTGCCCAAACTTGAACGAGCGACCCCAATCACCCTGGATGAAGTCGGTCATGTAGATCCAGTACTGCTTCCACATCGGCTGATCCAGGCCCATCTCGCGGCGCAGGCCGCGCAGTGCTTCGTCGGTCGCCGCTGGTCCCAACTGCAGTCGGGCCGGATCTCCGGGGATGATCCGCATCAGGATGAACGCCAGGATCGATGCGCCGATCACCGCGGCCAACGCGCCGAGCAACTTGGTCAGGATGAAGCGCTTCATCCGCTGACCCCGATCGGCGAGATCGACGGAATCGACACCGGAACGTCAGGATCGGCGGCTCCTTCGGCCGGCGAGTGCAGGTGCACCCGAACTCGGTCGGCCACGACATTGGCAGCGGTACACACCAGGAGCAAGCCGATGCCGGGGAAGGTGGCCATCCACCAATTGCCGTTGAGCATCTCGCTTTGGCCCTTGGTGATCATCACGCCCCACTCGGGCGTATTGGCATCGGCACCGAGGCCGACAAAGCCCAGTGCAGCCAGGCTCAGCACGGTGTAGCCGAACACCGATGCGGATTGGACGAGCATCGTCGAGGCGGTATGTGGCACCACGTGGCGCAACAAGGTGCGCCGCTCCGACGCGCCCATCGCCCGCGACGATTCGACATGGGGGAGCGCGTTGATCTTGACCACGTCGCTGCGCACCAGCCGGGTGAAGTAGGGGATTGTCGTCAGCACGATGCCGATCACCGCCGACGTGACGCCCGGGCCACGCGCGGTGGCGATGCCCATCGCCAGGATCAGCGGGGGGAACGCCAGGACGATGTCCAGCAGGCGCATCACGACGGTGTCAAACCAGCCGCGCCGGGCCCCGCTGATCACACCGAGCGCGCCGCCGATCAACCCGCCGGTGATCACCGCAATGACGCCAGCGAGCAGCGAGATGCGCGCCCCGCTAAGGAACCGGGCGAGGACATCACGCCCGGATTGGTCGGTGCCAAACGGGTGCGCCCACGACGGTGCGAGGCGTGAATCGAGCAGGCTCGACCCCGTGGCATTGACCGGTTTGTCCCAGATCCACGGACCGATGATCGCCGCCACCGCGACCACGCTGAGCACCGCCAGGGCGATGCTCAGCGCTCGGTCGCGGAGGACGTGCTTCATCCGGAAATGGACGACAGTTGGGACCGCTGCCTAGAGCATCAGCCCCAGGCGTGGAACCAGTAGGCGCCGGTGGCCGAACGGAAGTGCTTGATGTCCTTCTTCAGCACCACCGTCTGGCTGATGCCGTACAGCGGGATGCGCGGCGTGGCCTCGGCCAGCGAGGTGGCGATCTCGTCCCAGATCGCCTGCCGCTTGCCGTCGTCGGTCTCCTTGTGGGCCGCAGCCAGCTTGGCTTCCAGGTCGCTGTCGCAGTAGTTGCTGACGTTGTACGGCGAGGCGCAGGGCAGGTCGTAGTCCAGCAACCAGGCCGGGTCTTCCACGGCAGGGCCGTCGTAGCGGATGATCGCGAAGGTCTTGTCCGGGGTGGACACGGCCTCGGCGTAGGCGCTGGCGGCGGTCTTCTTCGGGGTTACCTCGACACCCAGGTCCTTCCACGCGCTCTGCAGCACGGTGGCCAGTTCCTCGGCCTCGGGCACACCCTCACGGAAGATCAGGTCGATCTTGGTCGTGCCGGTGACGCCGGACTTCTTCAGCGCCTCCTTGGCCTTGTCCATGCTGGTTTCGCGGGCCGCACCGATCTTGGCGTTGAACGCTGGGAACGCCGGCGGGTACGGACCGCTAAATGCCTGACCGGCACCGAAGGCGATCTTGTCGATGATGTCCTTGTACGGGACGGCGAGGCTCAGCGCCTGACGGAAGTCGACGTTGTCGAACGGCGCCGTCTTCGTCGGCAGATACACGGCCTGCCATTCCGAACGCGGCGTCGAGATGACCTCGACCGAGCTGTCCTTCTTCATCGTCTCGATCGCCGCTGCCGGCAGACCCAGGGTGATGTCGGCGTTCTTCGCTTCCAACTGCAGCGTCTCGGGCGTGGCGATGAAGTTCACCGTCACCTTCGAGCGCAGCGGCTTGTCGCCGAAGAACGTGTCGTTGGCCTTGAGCACCAGCTTGCTGCCCGGCTCGTAGCTCTCGATCACGTATGGGCCACCGCTGGCCGAGTGGGTACCCAGGTAGTCCTTCGAGCCCTTGATGCCACCATTGGCCTCGATCACCGACGGGTCCAAGATGCCGTTCGACGGCAAAGCGAGGGCCTTGATGTACAGCGGCTCGGCGCGGTTCAGCGTGATCTCGACCTGGGTCGGCGACACGGCCTTGACGTCCTTGACGATCCCGTCGGGCATCTGGCCGGCCTGGGCGAAGTAGCCGCCGCAGCCCATCCCGCCGCCGTCCGGGCTGTTCGCCCGCTCGTAGCTGTACTTGACCGCTTCGGCATCGATCGGCTTGCCCGAGGGGAACTTGGCGTCGTTCAAATTGAACGTGTACGTCAGCCCATCGTCGCTGACCTTCCAGTCCTTGGCCAGATAGCCCTCGATCTTCGACGGGTCGGCGACGGCCTTGATCCCATCACCCTTCGTTCCGTACTTGACCAGGGTGACATACAGGTCGCTGATCAGCCCAAGATCTTCCAGGTTGCAGGTGAAACCCGGATCAAGGCTGCTCGGCGGAGTGGAATCGTTGACGATCAGGTCCCCGCTGGCAGCGGCGCCCGTGCTGGCGTCAGGAGCGGTGCTTGACGAACTCTTCTTGTCGTCCGAGCACGCCGCACCCAACAACGCGAGCGCGAGCGCGGCAGCGACGGCTCGGCTTGGGCCGCGCCGCCGGTCCCTTCTGTCCACGTCTGTTCTGTGCATGACTTCTCCTCGTTGTCAGGTTTTCGCGGTGATGCGATTGGGTTGGCCGGGCGCGAACTGATCGATGCAGGTCGGGCGCGGGTCGGGGTGTGGTTCGTAGGCTCCGTTGGAGTCGTCGCAAACGTAGGACCAACGGGGCCCATCGGACACAATCGATTTCAGGGCGTCGAGCAGGCGGTCGATGTCGGCAGTGGTGACCGGCAGACCGATCGAAGCGCGCACCGCGCCGGGCAGCGCGCCAGTGATCCCTGTGGCGAGGGCCTCGTCGATCATCGCCGGGTCGGCGTCGAGCAGTTCCAGCACCAATGGGTTCGCGCAGAACCGGCCGGAGCGAACGCCGATGGCATGTTCGGCACCGAGCACGGTGGACAATAGACCATGGGCGATGCCGTCGACGGTGAAGGCGATGACGCCGATCGTGTCGACGTGGTTGTCGTCCCATTGCGTCAGGCGACGCACCCCGGGGATCCGATCCAGTCCGTCGATCAGTCGGCGGCGCATCGCTCGGTCGTGATCGGCGACACGGTCCATGCCGATCTCCATCAGCGTGCGACAGGCGGTGGCCAGGGCAACGATGCCAACGGTATTCGGTGACCCGGCCTCGAAACGGCCGGGCAGGTTGCCCCAGCGGTGCTCCGTCAGGGTGGTGAAACGCACGGCGCCACCGCCGCGCAGCAGCGGTTCGCCTTGCAGGTGACGGGTGGAGCGGGCGACTAGCGCCCCCGACCCGAAGGGCGCGTACAGCTTGTGTCCGGAGAACGCCGCGTAGTCGGCCCCGGTTTCGGTCATCGAGAATCGGCGGTGCGGCGCCAACTGGGCGGCGTCGACGAACACCTCGGTGCCGTGTTGATGGGCCAGCGCGGTGATCTCGGCCAGCGGCCAGACCTCGCCGGTGACATTCGATGCCCCGGTCAGGGCAAGCAGATCGAATGGACCGTGGTTGGCCAGCGCGTCGCCGACCGCTTCGATCGCTGCGCCGGGCGAGTCGGTGAACGGCATGACGTGGACGTCGTGCGTTCGCCACGGCAGCAGGTTGGCATGATGCTCCCCGGGCGCGCACAGGATCCTGGACCCCGGCGACAGCGAGTGGGCGAGCACGTTGATCGCATGGGTGGTGGTGTCGACGAAGATCACTGTGGCGTCGGGCGCGTCGAGGAATTGGCGCACGGTGGCGCGGGCGTCGGTGATCGCTTGCGAGGTCAGATTGGACTTGTAGCCGGAGCCGCGGTTGGCGCTGCCGTAGAAGGGCAGGAAGGCGGTGACCGCCTCGTAGACGGTGCGCAGGCATGGCGAGGTGGCTGCACAATCGAGGTCGACGTAGGTCCGTTCGCGGCCATCGACACACGGAACGAGCAGGTCGCGGCCGAGAAATTCGATCTCGATCGGCGCCGCGCAGTGCATCTCGGTCAACGGAGCCATCCCCCCAGAAACGGTATGAATGGTCCGACCATTCCGGGGCAATGTAGGCCGATCGAGGCCCGCCGTCAACCGTTCAGTGACGGATCTCGTCGGAATGTGTCGAGATGCTGGTGAAGAAGGCGATATGTCGACGCATCGCGGCGCGCGCCGCTTCGGTGTCGCGCTCTTCGATCGCCGTCAGGATCTGGCGCAACTGGTCGACATGGCGGGCGCGCACATCGGGCGTGTCGCGGCCCTCCAGGCTGACCGCCGCGGTACGGCTGAATGCCGCGTGGATCGCCTGCATCACCGCCATCCGGATGCGGTTGTGGGCGGCGGCGGCGACGACCTCGTGAAAGGTGACGTCGGCCGCAGCGATCGGTGCCCACGGGCCCGACGTGTCGGCCGCGTGCCGTTCCATCTCGGCGAACGCTTCGCGCAGCGCATTGAGATCCTGATCGGTCGCCCGGCGCGCTGCATTGGCCGCCGTGTCGGCCTCGAAGCTCTCACGAAACTCGTACAACTCGGCAGCGTCAGCGTTGGAGAACCAGAACAGCGCTTCGATCGCCTCGCCGACACGATCGGCGCTGGCCTCACAGGCGAAGATCCCGCCGGTCGATCCCAGGCGAATCTCGACCATGCCCAACGCCTCCAGCGAGCGCAGCGCCTCGCGCAGCGTGGAGCGGCTGACACCAAACGTTTCGCACAGCGCCCGTTCGCTGGGCAGCCGATCGCCGGGCTGGACTCGACCTGCCTGAAATGCGTCGCGGATCTGATGGACGATGTCCTGGTAGGTGCGCACGTGGCGCGCCGGGAGGAAGGGAACCGGCTGATCGTTGATGGCCGCTGCCTCCTTCCGTCGTGTTCTCCCGTGCTGTGAATTTGTTCTACCATGACCAATGGTCCGACCATTGGTCGCCAATCGAACGCTGCGTGCCGGGTCATTAGCGTTCGCGAACGGAAATGACCCGGCACGTAGCGTTCGCCTGGGAGGGTGCACCGATGTATCGCATTGCCGTGGACGTCGGCGGCACGTTCACCGACTTCATCGCCACGTCGCCCGCTGGCGAAATCTTGGAAGCCAAGGTGCCGTCGAACCGCACCCAACCCGATGTCGCCTTCGGCGCCGGGCTGAACGAACTGGCTCACCACGCCGGGCTGGCCGACGCCGCTGCGCTGCTGGCCCAAACCAGCATGGTCATCCAGGGAACCACCGTGGCGATCAACGCCGTGTTGCAGACCAACGGGGCCAAGGCCGGGCTGCTGTGCACCAAGGGATTCCGCGACACGCTGGAGATCCGCCTGGGGTGGAAGGAAGAGCGCTACCTGTTCAACTACACCCCACCGCAGGTGCTCGTGCCGCGCCATCTGCGCGTGCCGGTTGGCGAGCGAATCGGTGGCGACGGGACAATCCACGAACCGCTGAACGAGGCCGACGTGCACGCCGCCGCCGACGTGATGCTGGCCGAACAGGTCGAGGCGGTGGCCGTGTGCTACCTGTGGTCGTTCGTCGACCCGAGTCACGAACAGCGCACCCGGGAAATCCTTGAACAGCGCCTGCCGGGCGTGTACATCACCACCTCGCACGACATCCTGCCGCGGATCCGCGAATACAACCGCACGTCCACAACCGTGCTGGACGCCTACACCGGTCCGATCGTCCACCGCCACATCGCCCGCACCGAAGCGATCCTGCGCGATTTCGGCTTCACCGGGCGGGTTCGTTACGTGCAGTCCAACGGCGGTTTGGCCGAGGCCGAACAGGTCCGTCGACGCCCGATCCTGCTGCTCGTTTCCGGCCCGGCCGCGGCGCCGAGCGCTGGTCGACAATTCCCCACGCTGGCGGGTGACAACTTCATCACCATCGATATGGGCGGGACCAGCTTCGACACCTGTTTGGTTCGCAACGGGATGCCGGAGATGCGCAACGTCAGCGACCTGAACGGGTACCGGGTGGCCACCGCACTGGTCGACGTGCACGCCATCGGGGCCGGCGGCGGATCGATCGCCCGCCTCGATCACGGTCTGGTGATGGTTGGCCCAGAAAGCGCCGAGGCTGTGCCCGGGCCGGCGTGTTACATGCGCGGTGGTACCCGCCCGACCGTCACCGACGCCAACGTGGTCTGCGGCTTCATCGGCGACCGCGGCCTGCTGGGCGGAGGCTTCGCCCTGGATGTGGATGCAGCGGTGTCGGCGGTGGACGAGCACCTGTGCGCCACCACCGGATTGGACCCGCAGACGGCGGCGTCCGGCGTGCTGGAAGTGGTCAACCGCAGCATGGCCGACGCGATGCGTGAGATCAGCGTGCAGCGTGGCCACGACCCGCGCGAGTACTCGTTGATCGTCGGCGGCGGGGCGGGAGGTTTGCATGCCGCCCATCTGGCCGAGGAACTGGGGATCACGCGTATCGTCGTGCCGCGGGCCGCCAGCGAGATGTGCGCGCTGGGTGCGGTGTTCGCCGATGTCCGTCACGACTACACCCAGGCGGTGGTCGAGCGGACCTCCACGCTGGACATCGCCGGGTTGGTGGCGACCTTCGATGCGCTGGAAGACAAAGGTCGCGCCGACCTGCTGGCCGAAGGTGTCGAACCAGCGGCGATGTCGTTTCACCGCACGGTCGAGATGCGTTACGACAATCAGGTGTGGGAGGTCGAAATCGACATGGAAGGCGTCGACTTCGACGCGGAGCCCGCCGCGGTGCGCGCCGAGATCGAACGTCGTTTCCACCACCGCCACGAGGAGCTCTACGCCTTCAGCCAGAAAGATGATCACTGCGAGATGGTCGCCTGCACCGTGACCGCACTCGGCGCATCGCCACGGCGGGTGTTTCCTGATCCAGGCCCAGTGGTGACGACGCCGCCGACGGCCGGGTCGCAGCGTATGGCCCGCTTCCGCCGCGCCGAGCCGCCGATCGACACGGCGATCTACGATGGCACCCTGATCGGTCACGGCCAGTGGTTACAGGGCCCCGCCGTGATCGAGGAACCGAACACCACGATCGTCGTCCCGCCGGGCTGGGAGCTGCGCTACGACGGCGGCGAACAGGCCTATCTGATGACCACCGAGACGAAGGGAGCGCAGTGATGACTTCGAACGCCGCCACCGCGGTTGACCCCATCACCGTCGATCCAATCACGACCGGCGTCGTTGCCGGCGTGCTGGCATCGGTGGTCCGCGAGATGTCGATCGTCGTCGAACGCACGGCGCGTTCGCCAGTCATCGCCCTCTCACACGACTATTCCAACGCCGTCTACCGGATGACGCCACACGGCCCGGAGATGGTGGTCCAGGGCCAGGACCAGCCGTGTCATCTGGGTGGGATGCTGAACAGCGTGCGCGTCGCCGCCGAACGGTTCGCCGACGACCTGCGCGACGGCGACGTGATCATCGGCAATGACCCGCTGCTAAACGGCACGCACCTGTTGGATGTCGACCTGATCTCGCCGATCTTTCACGGCGATGTCCTGGTTGGGTTTGCGGTCAGCCGCGCCCACCACGCCGACATCGGCGGTCCGGTAGCGGGCGGCTACAACCCGAATGCGCAAGAGGTCTACGCCGAAGGGATTCGCATCCCGCCGACGAAGCTGGTCGAACAAGGCCAGATGCGCGAAGACGTATTGGAACTGATCCTGGCCAACATCCGGATGCCCGAGATGCTGCGCGGCGATTTCGGTGCGCAGCTGTCCGCGGTGCGTGTCGCCGGGCGGCGGATCAAGGACCTATATGCCAAGTACGGGCTGGACGAGATCGACGCGGCGATGGAGGAACTGGTCCTGCGTTCCGAGCGGATCATGCGTGCCCAGGTCGCGGCGATGCCTGATGGCATCTACGAGGGCGAGCAGTGGATCCAGGAGGACGGCAAGGGCACCGGTCCGCAGCGCATCGGCGCCACCGTCGAGGTTCGTGGCGAGGAGATCTTCGTCACCCTGGACGGGCCGCCGATGGTGCAGAGCTACCGCAACTCGTATCCGTTCCTGACACGCGGCGCGGTGTACTTCGCGATCATCGGCGCCCTCGAGCCAGGCACGCCGATCAACGCCGGTTTGTACCGCGCTGTACACGTCGACGTCGGGCCGCCGGCGACGATGCTGAACGCCGTGCACCCGGCGGCGTGCGCGATGTCGACTGCGGACGTGTGGACGATCGTGTTCGACGCCACCTGCGATGCGCTGTCGAAGCTGGTTCCCGAACGGGCGGTTGCCGGTTGGACCCGCCCGTCGCTGCTGCAGGTGTCCGGTGTCGATCCACGGACCAACGCCGAATATGGATCGCTGATGCTGATCGCCCTGTTGGGTGGTGCTGGTGCGGTCTACGGCAACGACGGCGGCGGACTGTGGGGCGTGGTCCCGACCGGTGGCGCATCGCAGACCGGCGATGTGGAACTGTTGGAGGTGCGCATGCCGCTGCATTTCCACACCCACCAGCTGGCAACCGATTCAGCGTGCCCGGGGAAGTGGCGTGGAGCGATGGGCGCCGATCTGGAGTTCTCGCTGGTCGGTCACACCGGCCAGGTCGCCCATGTCGGCGACGGCACGCTGTTCCCCCCGCCGAGCCGTTTGGGTGGCGGGAGCGAGTTCGATGCCAAGCACCGTGTCCATCTGAAGGCGCTGCGTCAGCCGGATGGCTCGGTTGACGAGATTCGCCTGCACACGATCCGCGAGGTCGACGCCGATACCCCGATCTATGTCCGCCTCCCTGGCGGTGGGGCAGTCGGCAATCCCTTCGAACGCGACCCGGGCGCGGTGGCCGACGATGTGCGCGCCGGCTTCGTCAGCACCGATCGAGCCGCTACGGAATACGGCGTGGCGATCGACCCGAACACCGGCAAAGTCGACGAATCTGCCACCACGGCACTACGCAACCCGTCCTAACCGGGACGGCCCACCTGCTGCACCGCGCCGCGGCAGCCACATCTCCCGCGGCGCGGCGTCCTCCCTGCAGCCCCTTGGGCGCGATAAAGACGCACAGAGCACGTTCATCGCGCCCATCGGCCAGGTCGGGTGGTTGGCAGTCGGGTGCATGGGCGCGACGAACACCCGCAGCGGACATCGGTCGCGCCCAAGGGGGTGGCGATGGGTTAGGGGCGCGGCCAGGCTTGCGGGCAGGCTTTGGGGTCGAGCGGATCACCGGCCGACATCGACGCCTGGTGAGCTTTGGCGAACTGGGCCGCGGCTGGCGCGAAGACTGTCCCATCGCCGGCGTAGCGAACCGAGATCGCCCGACGCCGACGTGTCGCACTGCTGTTGCCGTTGGCGCCGTGAATCGTGCGCGCATGGTGCACGGTCATATCGCCAGGCTCGGTGTCGAAGCTGACGATGCGCGCTGCGCCCTTCATCGACTGGTGGTCGTAGTCAGGCACGTCGACGCCGTCATCGCCAGGCAACGCCAGATCGGTGACGAACGTGTTTGGCTTGAAGCGGGTCTGGTCGCGATGACTGCCAACTACGAAGCGGACGGCACCGCTGTTGGCCGTGACCGGATCGAGTGGCACCCACGTCGTACAGACCAGATCGCCGTCGAGATTGAAGTACGCCATGTCCTGATGGAACGCCGTCCGCTCCCGCGTGCCGGGCTCCTTGACCAGCACGCTGTCCTCATAGAGCCAGACGTGCTCGCTGCGCAGTAGGGCGGCGACGATCGCGCCGAGCGGCGATTCGACGGCGAACGTCAAGAACTCCGGCTGGATCCGCCAGTGGTCGGTACCTGCTTTGAAGTGGCCGCGGGGCACGTTCGCCTCCTCGACCGTGCGATCGGCCAGCAGGGCGGCCCCAGCGTTGGCGGCCAGGTCCTCGCCAAACGCGGTGAGGTCGGTGGTGGCGCTACTGGTGAGCGACGCCTCCACCGGACCGGCCATGAAGTCCAGCCATTCGGCGGGCATCACCTCGCGCAGACAGACGACCCCGTCACGCCAGAAGGTTTCGACCTCATCGTCGGAGATCGGTCGAAGTGGAAGATCGGGAAGTGCCCGCGCCATCATCGGGCAATTCTGTCAAACCGCGGGCCGTGCTGACTGCACGAAGATTCACCGCGTGATGGCAGACAAGCGTCCCCGCTCCTCCGAGCGTGGACGACGGATGGCGGCGGCGTAGCCGACCAGGTTGGGGATCACCCAGGCGGCGATCAGTGCCTTGCGAATCGCCGGTGTGATCCCCGCGGGGTGAAACGGCTCGACCAAATAGTGCGACACGAATCCGGTCGGGTGGCGTTCCAGGCCAGCCCGTTCCCGGGCGTTTTGCTCGATGACCGTCAATGGGCAATCCGATCCCGTCCCGGCGACGGCCGACATCGCCGCGACCAGTGGCAGATGAATCTTGGCGAAGCGCGGCCGGCGGACGACCTGCAGCGCGCCGCAGATCAGCACGGCGACGAACAGCCCATGGGCCACGGGGGCCAGGTGGGCGGTCCACCGATCGAGGCGGCGGATGGGTGCGGGACGTGGCTTCAGCGTTTCGTTCATTACGGTGGCCCGATGCACATCAGCGAACTGTGGCGCTATCCGGCGAAGTCGATGCTCGGCCAGCAGTATGGCGCAGTTCGGGTCGGTCCGCTCGGGATCGAGCAAGATCGACAGTGGGCCGTGCGCGACGAGCAGCGCGGGGCGATCGTGGGCGCGAAGAAGATCGGCGAGCTGATGAACTTGGAGGCTCGTTTCGTCGATCGTCAGGCCCGACCGGGCATCAACCACATCGAGATCACACTGCCCGATGGCACGACGGTGTGCTCCGACGACGCCGATATCGATGCCCGCGTCTCGCAGGCGCTGGGCCGACCGGTGACCTTATGGCCGCTGCAGGACGACCGTGACCATTACCGCCGGGCGGCGCCAGATAGCGACGACTTCGACTCTGAGCTGCGCTCGATCTTCGGCCTGACCAAGGACGAACCGTTTCCTGATCTGTCGATTTTCCCCGCCGAGATCATCGAGTTCGAGTCCCCACCCGGCACGTATTACGACGTGCATCCGCTGACCCTGATCTCCACCGGCTCGCTGGACAGCCTGCGCGCCCTACTGCCTGACAGCGAACTTGATTGGCGCCGCTTCCGTCCGTCGATGGTTATCGACCTGCCTGCGACCGACGACAATCCGTGGCCGGAGTTGGCCCTCTGTAGCAAGACGGTGCAAATCGGCGACGAGGTGCTCATCGACATCCTCCCCGATGCCGTGCCTCGCTGTGTGATGGTCACCCGTCAGGTGGCTGAACTTCCCCAAGATCGCGGAATCATGCGCACCCTGGTGCGCGAAGCGGCGCACAGCCTGGGCATCTACGCGACGATCCGTCGTGGTGGCACCGTCAACGTCGGCGACGAGGTCCGAGTACTGGACGACTGACCATGCTTCGGTCGAGGCGGCGCTGGCGTGGTGCGATCTATGCGCTGACGGTGACGATCGTTAGCCGACGATCGCCCGTGCAGCCCGACGAACACTGCGCAGTGTTGAGAGGTCGGTGGCGCCGATCCGTTCGAGCAACCGTGCGATTGGCGTGGAACCGATCAAATTCGTGGCGATCACCGACTGTTCCCAGGCGATGTGCCATGGGTACAGCTCGGCCGGCGGGTCGATGACCGGAGCGATGATGGCTCGCGAGCCAAGACGTTGGAACTGCAACTCCGAGATTACGTAGACCCGGTGGCGTTGCTCGTCGCCGGCATCGGCAAGCCAGACCTCCCCTGGCGCCGGTGTCACCGGAGGCGTTCCATCCAGGCGTCGACGTCCGCCTCGGCGCGCTGGCGTTGGCCGCGCTGCGCGTTCGTTTCAAGTCGGTGGGCGTGCTCGGCCTGCGCCCAGAACCGTTGAGCCTCGTACAGGTCGAGCGCCGTGATGACGACATCCTCAAGGGTGTCTCCGTCATCGGCCATGAGACGCAACCGGTCGCGGGTCTCGGTTGAGATCTTCATCGTCGTGACGTGCCCCATACCGTTAGTATACTCGCGTCGTGGCCAGTGGATTCGTGGCTACCCGGCGGCCGAACGGTGGAGGGCGGCGACCACGGCGCCGTCGATCAAGATGTCGGTGCCGCTGATGAAGCTGGCCTTGTCCGACAACAGGAACTCGACCAGGTTGGCAACTTCGTCGGCCGCGCCGAGCCGTCCAAGCGGGGTCATGTCCAGCAGTACCTGCATCAACGGCTGCTGTTCGAATTCCTGCTGGCCTTGCGGGGTGTCGATCATCCCCGGCGACACCGACACCAGCCGACCACCGAGCGGACCCCAGTCGATCGCCTTGCGCCGCACCAGGCGCTGCACGCCGCGCTTGGCCCACCCGTAGGCCGCCGCTGGATCGGTGACGCTGGGTTGAACATCTTCGAACTGTTCAAGCAGATCCACCTGGCGAGGTGCGTCGAGCAAGGCGTCGGCACGTGGGTCGCCATTCGGCACCAGGATCTGTGCCGCCATCGACGCGAAGCAGACCATTGCCGTACCGGGTCGAACCAGCGGCTCGAAGGCGTCGATCAGCATCGCCGAGCCGACCAGGTCGACGGTGAAGATCCGCCGCCAGTCGGCCATCGTCGGCGAGATGCCAGCCGCGTGGGCCACGGCGCGCAGTTGCCCCTGGGCCTCGATCCGGCCAACCAGGTTGGCGATCGCCGCTTCGTCGGTGACGTCGATCGCCAAGGGGATAACTGCCGAGCGCTGCCCGCTGAGATGCTCGGTGACTTCGCCAAGTCCGTCAGCGTTCAGATCGAGCAGGAACGTGATATCGACCGCGTCGACCATCCGTGTCGCGCAGGCCAGTCCCATCCCGCGGGCGGCGCCCGTCACCACACCAACCTGTGCCGTCATCTGTGCATCTCCCGGTTCAACGAACGGACGCGAAGCTACCCGTCGGCAGGTTGATCGCCGAACGTGGCACGGATCTCGCGACGCGCATGCAGGATCCTCCACACCTCAATCAGCTCCTTGCGCTCGACGTCGGGGATGACGGTCGTTTGTCAACGGCGAACGACTCAGCTGGTCAGTCGTTCCAGGATCAGGCGGCGCTGGATCTGATTGGTCGCAGGCGTGCGCGGGATCTCGTCGACGACGTGCAGGCGGCGAGGCTGCTTGAACGACGCCAGATGTTGGTTGCAGTGCGCGGTGAGCTCATCGAGCGTTGGGGGCCGATCGCCAGCGGCGACAATCACGGCGCAGACGACTTCGCCCCACGATGCGTCGGGCAGGCCGACGACGGCGACGTCGGCGACCGCCGGATGGGTGGCCAGGACGCGTTCGACTTCGGCGGGGGCGACGCCCTCCCCGCCGGTGCGGATCACGTCGTTGGCCCGCCCGATAATCGACAGAAAGCCGTCGGCATCGGCCGCCGCCAGATCACCCGTGCAGAAGTAGCCGTCGTCGGTGAACGCCGCCGCGGTGGCCTCGGGGTTGTCAAAGTAGCCGTCGAAGAGCAGCGCGCCGCGAACCTGCAACTCACCCGTCTCGGCGTCGAGACGCACCTCGCTGGTGTGCTGGGGAACCCCGCACGAGCCAGGCCGGGCGTCCATCTGCTCGTCGCGCAAATAGGTCACCAAGCCGCCTTCGGTCGACCCATAGAACACACGGCGCAGCGTGCCGGGCAGCGCCTGGCGGATCGCCTCGAGCAGCTCGGGCGGGGTGGCCGACGTCCCCGAATCGGCAATCCGCAGCGAAGCCAGCGGCTCGTCGTGACGCGTGGTGAGGTGATCCAAGATTCGCCACCACACCGCGGGGATGGCGTTGAAGTGCGTCGCCTGCCAGCGGACGATGGCATCGCACAGCGTGATTGCGTCGGCCTTGTCGACAAACACCACCGCGTTCTGGGCCTGCCACGACTGCATTGCGATGGTCCACGATCCCATATGGAACTGGGGGAACATGCACACCGTTGGGCCGCGCTCTTCCAGCTGTGATCCGGGGTGGGTGCGTAGGTAGTTGGTGCGGTGCGAAAGCACGACGCCCTTGGGGGCGCCGGTCGAACCGCTGGTGAAGAACACGACATGCGGATCTCGTTCATCAAGTGCCGCGGGGCTGACGAAGTCGGAGGTGGCCTGGTCGAGGTCCCACTCACCGAGCACTACCAACGGGATGCCGAACTCGGCGGCCAGCTCGGAGCCCGGCTGACGACGAGCCGGGTCGACCGCCAGCAGAGCGGGACGAGCGAGGGTGATCAGCTGGCGGGCTTCGTCCTTCGACAGCAGCCCGCTGGCCGGGGCGAAGACGGCGCCGACCTTGGCAGCCGCGGCGAATAGCGCGCACAGGTCCAGGTGGGTCACACTCCACGTGACGATGCGGTCGCCGTGGCCAACCCCCACGGCGACCATCGAATGAGCGAGCTGGTCGGACACCCGATCGAGCTCGCCGAAGGTGATCTGTCGAGCGCCCAATGCCGCGGCCACCCGCTGCGGCACGCCCCGCGCCGCGGCGCGAAACACATCGCCGATCAACAGCTGCCCGCTCATCGCACCTCCCGAACGCTGATGACCCGGCGCGTAGCGTTCGCGGTCATGGGAGGGTGAGGGCGCGCTTGGCGAAATCGACGAGGTGCTCGATCTCGCTGGTCGTCGGCGCCGTGCGCGCCAGGAGATGGGTGCTGAGCACGCCGATCGTCATGTGGTAGATCGCTGCGGCGTCCTGCTCGGCGGCGGGGGATGTCAGGTCGGCCGAGGCGGTAATCAGCGCGCTGAGTTGATCGATCAGCACCCGTTCGGATTCGCGTTGCTCGGCCGGGTAACGCGACCGCAGCCGCTCAAGGTGGGTGACGAACGGACGCGTTCGTCCGGCCGCGACGGGGTCGCTGGCTTGCACCAACACGCCGTTGATCCACGCCCGCAGTCGGCCGACGCCAGTGCTGGCCCGCTGGATCCGCCGTTCGACGGTCGATGCCAACCGCCGCCGACCGTCGTCGATGATCACCACGAACAGTTCGTCCTTCGACCGGAAGTGGCGATAGAAGGCCGGCGTCGACAGCCCTGCCTCAGTCAGGATCTGGCGCACCGTTGGATCGACCTCGCCGGTTCGTTCGATAACCCGATAGGTGGCTTCGATCAGCGCGTCGATCTCGTCGACATAGACCCGTTTGCGTTCGGCCACGGCTCGTTGCGCCGTCCGTTCCTTGAGCGACGTCGATTCCGCGACCATCAGTAGCCGCGGTTCAAGTCGACCTCGTTGCGCAGCGAATCGCCGCGCAGTAGTCGAGCCAGGTTGTCGGCAAACAGTCGGTACAGGTTGGGGAACATCGCTGCTGGCGAGGCCGCGCAGTGCCCAGAGATGGCGACGTTCGGCGCCGACCATAACGGGTGCCCGGCTGGCAACGGTTCCTCGCTGGCGACGTCCAGCGCGGCCCCGCCCAGATGCCCGCTTTCCAAGGCTCCGATCAGCGCCATTTCGTCGACCGCCGAGCCGCGGCCGATGTTGACGAACAGCGCGTCGCGCTTCATTACGGCGAACTGTTTGGCGCCGAACAACCCAATCGAATCAGCGGTCTCGGGGACCGCGGCGACCACGGCGTCGCAGCGCGCCAGCATGTCGTTCAACCGGGAGATTGGGTAGACCTGATCCACCCCGGCGACGGCGTCCGCATCGACATTGCGCCGGGCCCCTAACACGGTGACCCCGAACGCCGCCAGTCGGCTGGCGACGGCGGCGTTGATGTTGCCCAGCCCGACGAGGCCGACGGTCCACTGCGAGATCTCGCTGCCATAGGCCGACAACCAGCGGCCTTCGCGCTGGGCGTGGGCGAGTTCGGCGAAGCGCTTGGCGAACTCCAGGATTCGCCCGATGACGAATTCAGCGATCGCCACCGCGTTGGTCCCGGCCGCGTTCGTCAGCCGAATTCCTGCGTCGGCCAGGCCCGCCGATTGCAGCTGTCCGGTGCCGGCGCCGACGCCCTGGACCCAGGCCAGGTGGGGGGCGAGCTGACCAATGTCGTAGGGCAGGTCCAGGGCGATCATGGCGTGGGCCCGCTGGAACAAGTCGGCCTGTTCGGCGGTCAACGGCTGGGCCATCGATCGGGCGGCGTCGGCCCCGGCCGCGTTGCCCCGCGCCGTGCGCAGGTCGTGCGCTTCTAGGTATTCCACGCACTCGACCTGCAGCCGGTCGTCCAGGGCGCGCAACGCGTCGACCGCCGCTGCGGCTTCGCGTTCGTCGCCGTACCACGACAGTGGATGAAGAATGCCGACGACGATCGGCCCCTCGGCGGGCAGTCGGCGCGTCACGGCGCGCTCCCGCTGAGCGACCATGATCTCGCCGGATGAAAAACAGTGTTCTTCAGAAATGGAATCACGACTTGTGACATGCAACACAACGTACTACGTTGAGCTGATGGCAGAACGGGCTGTGCTGCTGACGGGGATCGGTGGCCAAGGGGTGCAGTTGGCGGCGCAGGTCATCGCCCGCGCTGCCGTGATCGACGGCCGCCAGGCGATGCTGTTCGGTAGCTACGGGGGGATGATGCGCGGTGGCAACACCGATGCCACGGTGGTGGTCGCCGACGATGCGATCCTGGCTCCGCCAACGGTGTCCACGGCCTGGGCAGGGATCGTCATGCACCACGACTTCTGGGAGTTCGTGCGGACGCGGATGGTCGATGGGAGCATCGTGCTGGTCAACTCCAGCGTGTTCGAAGGTTGGGTCGAGCAACCGTCGTGGCGGACCATTCAGGTGCCGGCGACCGATCTGGCGATCGACCTGGGCAACCCGATGCTGGGCACGATGGTGATGACCGGTGTGCTGGCAGCGATCAGTGATCTGGTCACGGCCCAGGCGCTGGATGCGGCGGTGGCTGAAGCCCTGCCTTCGTACCGATCCAAGCACGTCGCCGCGAACGCCGCCGCCCTGGCCGCTGGCGCGTCGTGGGCGGCGGCCAACGTGGGGGTCAGCGCATGACGCTGACCCGCGGCCACGTCGTGATCGACGTCGAAGCATGCAAAGGCTGCGATCTCTGTATCGACGCCTGCCCGCCCGGCGTGTTGGTGATGACCGAACACACACTGAATCAGCGCGGCTACCGCTACCCGCTCCTGTTGCCTGGTTGCACCGGGTGCAAAGCGTGCTCGCAAATCTGCCCCGACTTCGTTTTCCAAGTCTTCAAGCTTGCTGAACCCATTGACCTTCAGGCGCAGGAGGAACGGTGAAAGCGCGGTTGATGGAGGGATCCGAGGCGATCGCCGAGGCGATGGTTGCCGCCGGCTGCCGGTTCTTCGCTGGCTATCCGATGACCCCGTTCACCGAGGTGCTCGAACACATGGCCCGCCTGTTGCCCGCGGTCGGTGGTACATGCATCAACGCGGAAAGCGAACTGGAAGCGATCGGCATGGCGTGGGGTGCTGCCGCGGCTGGCGTGCGCGCCGCCACCGGCTCCACCGGGCAGGGCTTGTCACTGATGCAGGAATCGATCGCCGAGGCGTCGACGGCCGGCTTGCCCCTGGTCATTCTGAACATGGCTCGCGCTCAGGGCGACTATTTCCAAGCCACCCGCGGTGGTGGGCACGGCGACTACCGCACGCCGGTGCTGGCTCCGATCGACCTGCCCGAAGCAGTGCGCCTGGCCCAATTGGCTTTCCATCTGGCTGATACATGGCGCAACCCGGTCGTCTTCTTCGGTGACTACTACCTGGCGCACACGTATCAGTCGGTGGGCGTTACGCCGCTGGACTTTGGCCCGCTCCCGCAGAAGAACTGGGCGCTCGATGGCTCGACCAGCGGCACCGGGCGGGCCCGACTTGTATCGCCGTTGGGTGATCTGAAACAACGCGACGGCGTCGGTTTCGACTTGGCCGACTTCTATCTGCGGCAGGCCGACAAGCTGACGACGATGATCGATGGGGTCCAGCCACTCGCCGAGACCAGCGGCTGCGAGGATGCCGAGGTCATCGTGACCGCCTTCGGTTCGCCGGCCAAGTACATCCGTGCCGCCGTCGACGCGCTGCGCGCCGACGGTCGATCGGTCGGCTACTTCCGCCCAATCACCCTGTTCCCGTTTCCCGCCGCGGCGCTGCGCCAGGCCACGGCCAGTGCCGGCCACGTGCTGGTCTACGAGAACAACCTGGGACAGATGATCGACGATGTCCGCCTGGCATTGCTGGGCAGCGCCGACATTCGCTTCATCGGTGGACTGAGTCTGGACTCATCGGGTTTCGGAATCGCCCCCGACCTGGACGTCGCTCTGCTGACTGAGCGCATCCGCCGGTCGCTCGACAGCGCTGCGCGGGCCCGATGAGCGAGATCCTTCGGCAGACGCGCATCGACGGCAAGCTGGTGCTGCGCACGGAGACGGCACCCGCCGACGCTCGGCTGGTCGATGACTTCACTCCGCGTCTGATCGATGTCGGCGCACATCACCTGTGTCCCGGTTGTGGTGAGCCGATCGCGATGCGTTCCGTGCTGGAGATCATCGACGAACTCGGCGCTACCGATCGGGCGATCGGTGTGTTTGGCATCGGCTGCTACACGGCCTTTTCGAACAACCTCGACTGCGAGGTCGCTCAGGCGCTGCACGGGCGCGCTCCTCCGGTGGCCACCGGCATCAAGCGGGTTCATCCGAACGCCGTGGTGTTCACGATCCAGGGCGATGGTGACATGGCCAACGAGGGCCTCCAGGAGGTGCTGCACACCGCGGCGCGGGGGGAACGGGTGACCTGCGTGATGCTGAACAACGGGGTGTTCGGCGAGACCGGCGGACATATCACCGCGACCACCGTGATTGGCCAACGAACGAAGAACACCCTGGACGGGCGCGATGGCCGCAAGGACGGGTACCCGATCCGAGTATCGGATCTGATCGCCCAGCTCGATGGAGCCAGCTTCGTCGCCCGCTGCACGGTGAACACGGCTGGCAATGTGGCCAACGCCCGACGGATGATTCAGCGTGCGTTTCAGCACCAGATCGACGACATCGGCTTTTCGTTCGTCGAGATCCTGACGATGTGTCCGACGGGCTGGTTCATCGACACCGCCGAGGCACCCGGCTACCTGACCGAACATCTGGCCGCCACCCACCAGCTCGGCGTCGTCAAAGACACCCGCGCCTAACACCAGACGCGCGTCCCCCGTTGTTACGCGTAACACCGGGGGACGCGCGTTCGGTGTTACGCGGTCAGTCTTTGAGTTCGACGATGATCTCGTAGAACTCTTCGTTGCCGACGTTGACGGCCGCTTCGACACCGCCGCGTTCGGCGAACAGGACGTTGCCGTTGGCCACGTCGCCCTCCAAGCGCTGGCCGGCGAATTGGGCCCAGGTGCCCTGACATTCCGGCTCAAAATCGGCGGCCACCTTGTCGCCGCTGATCTGGATCATCACGTAATCCCGGTCGTGGCGATGGATCGCTTCCTTCTCGCCGGGCTGCAAACGCATCTCCCAGACGACGACGCGATCGTTTTCGAACAACTTCTTCGTGCCGACTTGATCGGACGGTGTCGTTGCCATGCTGGCTCCTTAGAAGGTGATCACGCTGCGTGCGGCCTTGCCGCCCTCCATCACGTGGACCGCATCTTCCCACTGCTCGACCGGGAACGTGTTGCTGACCAACTCGTCCAACAGCACCTGTCCGGACTTGTACAGATCGAGGATGTAGGGGATGTCGCGGTGCGGGGCGTACGACCCGGCGCGGCAACCGATGATGCCGCGATCGATCTGCGTCAGGCGCACGTAACGGCCGCTGAACCGAGCGTCCTGTCCAGGCACGCCCAGCACGACCACGTTGCCACCCCAATCGAGGCACTCGAGGGCGGTCTCGGTGACCGACGGGTGAGCAACGACGTCGTAGGCCCAGTCGACGCCGCCGGCGTTGAAGAACCCACGATCGGTCAGCCCGTTGTCCGGCGGGCAGATCTCGACGACGGCCTCGACCAGATCGTCGCGCTTGCCGTTGAGGAAGTGAGTGGCGCCGAACTTGCGGGCGATCTCTTCCTTCTCGGGCACCGTGTCGACGGCGATGATGGTCGACGCGCCCTGGACCTTCAGCGCCTGAATCGTGTTCAGCCCAACCCCACCAACACCGATCACCATCGCCCGCTGGCCGCGCTTGACGTTCGAACGATTGAAGACCGCGCCCATCCCGGTGACCACGCCACAGCCGACGACCGCCGCGGCCGACCACGGAATGTCCTTGTCGATCTTTACGCACTGCATGTCGCCGACCAGGGTGTGTTCGGCAAACGCGCTGGTCGCGGCGAAGTTCCACAACTTCTCGCCGTTGCGGGAAAACGGCTGGGTGGCGTTGCCGATCGACTTGCGGCACAGGGTTGGGTGGCCGTCGGCGCACGCCCGGCACGCGCCGCAGGAGAACAGGGTGGAGATCACGACGTGGTCGCCAGGCGCGACGTGGGTCACCGCGCTGCCGACCTGCTGGACGATGCCCGCCCCCTCGTGCCCGCACACGCCCGGATGAGGCACCGGATAGATCCCACTCATGTACGACACGTCGCTGTGGCACAGCCCGGCCGCTTGCACGGCGACGATGACTTCGCGCGGCCCAGGAGCACGTACTTCCAGGTCGGTGATTAGTTCTGCCTTGGTGCCGTCGTAGACGATGCCGCGCATCGGGGTGCTCCTTCAATCAGGGATGGACCACCTGATTCTGCCCCCCGGCCCCCCAACTTGCGAAGTGGAGACAACCCGCGAACGCTCCGTAGCGTTCGCGCTACCGTCGGAATGATGCGTGCTGTTGTGTTGGAGCAATACGGGGGGACCGAGGTCCTGCAGATGAAGCAGGTTCCCGATCCGCAGCCTGGGCCCGATGAGGTGCTGGTGGACGTCGTCTCGACGGCGTTGAACCGTGCCGACTTGCTGCAACGGCTCGGCCTGTATCGGGCGCCAGATCCGCAACCGCAGTTCGAGATCCCCGGTCTGGAATTCGCCGGTCGGGTGGCCGCCTGCGGCGAACGGGTGATCCGCTGGAGCGTCGGCGACGCGGTGATGGGGATCGTCGGTGGCGGCGGCTACGCCGAACGGATCGCCGTCCACGAACGCCAGTGCCTGCCGGTTCCATCCACCGTTCCGCTGGCCGATGCAGGGGGGATCCCCGAGGTGTGGATCACCGCCCACGACGCCTTGCACACCCAAGGCGGGTTGCAAGCTGGCGATGCCGTGCTGATCCACGGCGGCGCGTCGGGCGTCGGTACCGCAGCGATCCAGCTGGCCCGCCGAGCCCACGCATCCAGCGTAACGTCACTGCATCGGCCGGCAAGGTCGCCGCCTGCCGCGAACTCGGGGCCGACGTCGTCGTCGACTACGGATCGCAGGACTTCGTCGCCGCCGTCGCCGAACACACCGGCGGCAGCGGTGTCGACGTGGTCCTCGACGTGATCGGAGGCGACTACTTGGATCGCAACGTTCGCGCCCTGGCCAATCGGGGTCGGATCGTGCAGGTTGGGGTGATGGGCGGCGGTTCGACCAGCTTCGCCCTCGGCGCGCTGATGATGAAGCGCGGCGCGCTGATTGGCACGGTGCTGCGCGCCCGTCCCCTGGAAGAAAAGATCGCCGCCACACTGACCTTCGAGCGCCGCGTGCTGGGCGGCTTCAGCGACGGCTCCCTGCACAACGTGATCGATTCGCGATTCAGCCTGGACGACATCGCTGCCGCCCACGACCACATGCACGCCAACGCCAACACCGGCAAGATCATCATCGACGTACAAAGGAGCTAGCCATGGCCACATTGGACAACGACGCACTCAACGCTTGGCGACAACGCCTGGGTCGCCTGGGGGTCTGGAGCAGCACCGAGGGCTACAGCGCCGCCGACGCGGCTGGCTACGCAAAGCGCCTGCAGGAATGGGGCTACAGCACGCTGTGGCTGCCCGAGGCGGTCGGCCGCGATCCGTTCACGCACACCGCTCATCTGGCGAACGCCGCGGACGCGCTGCTGTTCGCCACCGGTATCGCCAACATTCATCACCGAATTCCCGGGGTGATGATGCAGGCCGCCAACACGCTGGCCGAACAGACCGGTAACCGGTTCATTCTGGGACTCGGGGTGAGCCATGCGCCGATGGTCGAAGGGATCCGCAAGCTGAACTACGGCAAGCCGTTGACCGCGATGCGCGACTACTTGAACGGCTATGACCAGTCCTTCTATATGGCGCCGCCCCCGTCGCAGCCCGTGCCGCGGCTGCTGGCTGCGCTGGGCCCGAAGATGATCGAGCTGGCCGGTGATCTGGCCGATGGTATTCATCCCTACTGGACCACGCCGGAGCACACCGCCCAGGCTCGCCAGCGGATCGGGGCCGACAAGCTGGTCTGTGTCGAGCAGAAGGTCATCCTGACCGACGATCGCGATGCCGCTCACGAGACCACCCGCCAGGCCTTGGCGATGTACCTGGGTTTCCCGAACTACCGCAACAACTGGCTGCGGCTGGGCTTCACCGATGAACAGATCGACGGGTTTGCCCCCGAGTTCCTCGACGCCGTCGTCGTCTGGGGCGACGTCGACACGATCCGGGCGCGGGTTGCGGAACATCACGAAGCCGGTGCCGACCACGTCTGCATCCAGGCGATCCAACCCGGCACGCCGGGCAAGCCCGACGAATTAGCCCTCGCCGCTCTCGCCCCAAGCTGACCGTACGTCAGGTGCCGAGTCACCGATGTGACGGCTCGGCTTCCGTGTCGCGACCGCCACCGCGTTACATCGGGAACCCGGCACCGGATGTAACGCCCGTGGCTACAGGGTGCCGTCGGCCAGCATGTCCAGCGGGTTGCGCATGTCGACCATGCCGAGGTAGCCGCCGCCGACGCTGATCGCGTCGTGGATCGAATAGCCGATCAGCGCTTGGGCCTGCGGCGACAGGGTGGCGGCCACGCTGGGCGGGGTGCCTAGGTAGTTGTTCTCCTCGGTGCGCAGCCACCCCAGGCAGTAGCTCAGGTGCACGCCGCGCCGCCATTGGTCGGCCGTGGTGTTGTGCCCGCCGAAGTGAATCGTGGAACCCAGATAGATCACCGCGTCGCCGGCCCGCATCTCGGCGTAGGCGATCTCGTCGTTGGTGGCCTGGCGGGTGGGATTCCAGCGATGGCTGCCAGGGACGACGCCGGTGGCCCCATTGTCCTTCGTGAAGTCGACCAGGGCGATGATCGACGCCAGCAGTTCTTCCCCGCCCTCGTGTGCCGTGTACGGGAAGATGTCACGGTCGCGGTGCTGAATCTGCGCCTCGGCGCCCGGCCCGCGGACCATCAGATGGGCGAGGTTCAGGACGTAGCTGGCGCATCGCGGCAACAGGAATTCATCGCCGGCGGCCAGGTAGGTCGGATGGGTGAGCACCTCGTTGGCGAAGGTCGGCGACACCGCGGTTAATGAGGACACGTGCTTCACGGCGTTGCCGAAGAATGCGGCGATCAATGGGTTGATCCCCTCGGCGGTGTTCGGTGCGATGTCCACGCTGGCGTCGACTTCGGAATTGATCGCCGCGCAGGTGGCCTGATCGATCAGGCCGGTGGCGATCACCGCGCCGTGTTCGTGGAGGGCGGCGACGATCGCCGGATGATCGGTGGACGCGATGCGGGGCAGTGCGGCGGTGGAAGCCATGCCGAAGAGTACGGGATCGGGCGGCTTCCGCGTCCACATGATCGGCCGACGTCGCCCCAGTCCGCTTGACTCCGCTCGCCTCCCAAAGCCGGGTATGGGTGGTCATAACGCGCTCCACGGAAGTCTGGCCACCCAAAGCCGGGTATGGGTGGTCATAACGCGCTCGACGGGAGTCTGGCCACCCAAAGCGCGCGGTTTGGGGCTTACCGCGATGCTGGGTCTTGGGCGTAGAACTCGCTGAGGACGGCATACAACGCTGGGTTGCCGTCGCGCACACGGTGCGGGGTCGCAAAGAACGTTTCGGTGGCGACGGCAAAGAACTCGCCGGGATCGGTACCGGCGTAGTCGCGCAGCGTGATCGATTGGCCTCGACGCACGGCGTCGTATTCCGCGGTGCAGACCTCGACCCACCGTTGGCGGAGGTCGTCGTCGAGTCCCGACGGTGTGCCGTCGATCAGCCCGTCGTCCATATCCAACTGGTGGGCGAACTCGTGGTAGACGACGTTGCGCCCGGTGTATGGGTGGCGAGTCTCGTAGGCCACCGCGGGCCATGACAGCAGCACCGATCCCTCGAAGTGGGCCTGCCCGTCGATCGGTTCGGGGGCATCGGCCACCAACCCCGTCGCCCCGACACGACGCTCGCCGCTGGTCATCATCGTTCCTGGGTGCAGGATGATCGAGCCGGTGCGCGCATACCAGTCCAAGCCGATCTCCAGCACCAGCAGGCACGCCTGGGCGGCGACAAGGACGCGCATCTCGTCGGTGATCTCGAAATTGTTTGCCGGCTCCCAGCGCCGTTCGGCGATGAACATCCGGATCAACGCTTCGAGCCGCTCCCGCTCGTTGACGGTCAGCGCTGACCACCGTGGCCACGCCCGCGTGAGCAGTGCTCGCCAATCCTGCGGAAACGGCTGGTCGAGGGCCCGACGTCTGCGCCGCGACCGCCCGAACAACATCCGTTCAACCTAGGGGCAAAGGCTGGGCTTAGGCTCGCAGGCATGTGCCGCAACATTCGCCCGCTCCACAATTTCGAACCGCCGGCGACCCGATCAGAGATCGAGGCGGCCGCCCTGCAGTTCGTCCGTAAAGTCAGTGGCTCGGCACGACCGGCGAGGGATAATCAGGCCGCCTTCGACATCGCCGTTTCGCGAATCACGGCGATCACCGAACAGTTGTTGGATTCGATGGTCAGCCATGCCCCGCCGAAGAACCGCGAGGTAGAAGCAGCCAAGGCCAAGGCGCGCTCAGCCGCCCGCTTTGCCTAGCTGGATCTCGGCTCGGTGTCGTCCCACTCGGTGTGGGCCCGAATGCGACCGTCGTCATCGGTCCAGCCCTTGGACACCGCGTAGCCGACCATCGCCTCGAACCCGGCAGTCCACTCGGCGTCCGCCGATTCGCCAGCGAGGTCACGAACAGCCTGCGGGGTAACCCAGGCATGGCCCAGGTCGGCATCGAAGAGCACACCGCGGCCAGCGAAATCTCCGGGATTGGCGGGTCGTTGGCCGGCGATATGGAAACCTTTGAAGTTCCCAGGATCAACCAGGCTGAGGCTCCCGCTGGGGTCGACGTCGATGATCATCGCCGCGATCGTACCAAGCGTCGGTCTCGCCGAACCGGGCCGCTTACAGGGCTACGTCGCCGTGTTCGCCAGAATCCTCGGCGTCGCCCAACTTGGCCTTCACCAACGCGAGCAGCGAGCCAAGCCGTCCGTTCGGGCTGTCCCAATAGGCACCCTCGGAGAACGTGGTCCGTAGCACGGTGATCCCCGGAGTGTCGCGTCGCCCAGCGGACCCACGGAAAACGCAGATGAGCGGCCCCGAAGGACCGCTCATCATCCAGCGCGCTCGAAGGGACTCGAACCCCTAACCTTCTGATCCGTAGTCAGATGCTCTATCCATTGAGCTACGAGCGCAGGCTGCGCCCCGATTCTAGGGGCCTGGTTTGTCAACCGCTACGAGTTTTGCCAGGACTACAGCTTCCACGGGCCCCACCCGCCGGCGCGCTGATACAGCGCGTAGGCGGCGCGGGCGTTGACCCGTGGGTCGTACAACATCTCGGCCGAGGTGACACCCATCGCCGAGAGCCAGCCCTTATGCACGCTGTAGTAGACCTGGAACAGTCCAAAGCAGCAGAAGTTGCGCACCGTCGGAATCAAGTTGCTCTCGCGGGTGGCGATGCGGATCGCTTCGTCCTCCAACTCGTCGGGCCACACCTCACGGATGATCTGGATCACCTGGTCGCGGGTGTAGCGATTTGGTGGAGCTGTTCCAGCCGGTGTCGATGTGGTCGGCGGCTTCGTCGTCGGCACGGCGGTGGTTGCCGGCTTTGCCGTCGTTGGCGTGGCGGTCGTCGTTGGCTTTGTTGTTGCTGGCGTCGTGGTCGCCGGTTTGGTCGTTGGCGGCGCTGTTGTGCGAGCGGCGGTGGTCGGTGCCGCGGTGGCGGGTGCCGCGGTGGATGCTGCTGCCGTGGATGCTGCTGCGGTCGCCGGTGTCGGCGCGGTCGATGGGCTGGCCGCCTTCGGTGGCATGCAGATTGTGTCGCCCGGGTACAGCGCTGTTTGCTTCGTGGCGTTGTTGATCGTCAGCAGGTCGGCCAAGCGGACATTCGCAGCCGAAGCGATCGATACCCAAAAGTCGCCGGCAGCCACCTTGTAGGACGAGTAGCCACAGATCGGATTGGCGGCAACGGTCTTGGCCGCAGCCGGGCGACTCGCCGCGCCGGCGCCGGTGGTCGCCGCGGCGGCGGCAGAACCGGATGTGGAGGCGATCGTCGACGGATCGGAGCTGGGCGAAGGTTGGCTCGATGGGGGAGCAATCGTGATCGCCAACGCCCGGGCGCCGTACGCATCCGATGACGAGGAGGCGCTCGACGACCCGTCGGCCGAGATCGGTACGGCTGAGGGTCCGGTCGCCGGAGACGGTTCGATGCTCGATGGCGGGGACGTCAGACTGCTCGATGGCTTGTCACTGCCACGCGCCGCCATCCCGATCGGTACCAGCAGGGCCATCGCTCCGACCATCAAACCAACGCGCTTCAGCAGCGGGTCGATCGCTGTGCTGCGTGCGGCGCTGACCGTCGCCAGCGGGGTAGCTGCATCGACCTCGAAATCATCGTCGTACACGTCGTCGGCGACGTCCCAGCCACCGGTTCCCCGTGTGCCCGCGCTGCCCGCCATGGTGCCGTACCGGTACGACCCGGTCGTCGGTTCGTGGGCGCCAAAGGATGCCGTCGAGAGATCGTCGTCGAGCCACGGGTCGTAGGCCGCAATCGGCGTCGGGTCGGCGTCAACGTGCTCGATCGGGGCGGTGTCATTGTGACGTCGCGACCGACGCTGCCCGCTCTGCCGAGCGGGGATCAGGGAGCGCAACGAACGGGTCGGTTCGTCGTTCCAAAATCCATAGGCATCCTCATTGACACCGCCCGGGTCAGCGAACGAGCCGCGCCGATCTGCCGTTGGGCCGTCGTGATGCTGACTGTGTCTCCGGTCGCGCATGGTGCCTGTGCCTCTCCATCCTCATGTCCGTCCGAACGTGGTCCCGCACGGCGGCGAAGATCACGATCTGATGTCGAAGATTGCGCAAGTCTGCACTATTCGTAATCAAAACGCAACATAACGACAACCGTGTGACTTTGGCGGCACGGCGCGGGACGTTCGGCCCTACGGTGCGTTGCCTTGGGCCTCTCTGCGCCGAAACTCCACGTCCTTACGCTGATCGTTGCAAATCACAACCCTTTGAAAGGACACCTTGTGAGCAATTCAGATGTTGTCGTGCTACGTCGCCGGAGCATCGATCGAGTGCTGGTTGCGCTCGGTCTGGTGGTCACCATCGTTCTGGTCGTTGCCGGGGCCCTGTTGACCTGGGGCAGCAACTTCGCCGATGACTACGTCGGCAAAGAACTCCGTGCGCAGAACATCTACTTCTCGCCGAAGGAGGCCCTCGAGGCCGAAGGTCGCACCGACCTGGTCAAGTACGCCGGCCAGCAAGTGGTCAATGGCAAGCAGGCCGAGGCCTACGCCAGCTATATCGACGGGCACCTGAAGGAGACCGCCGAGGGCAAGACCTACGCTGACTTGGGCACGCCGGAGCGTGCTGCCAGGACGGCGGTCGCCGATGCAACCAAGGCCGGGAAGTCAGCTGAAGAAGTCGCCACGTTGCAGGCTGAGCTGGACAAGATCAGCGGCCAGCGCAACACGCTGTTCAAGGGTGAGACGCTGCGCGGTCTGCTGTTGAGCACGTACGCCTGGTCAACCATTGGGCGCATCGCCGGGATCGCCGCTGTCGTGGCGTACATCGCTGCCGTTGTGATGTTGTTGCTCGTCGTCGCCGGTCTGTTCCACGTCCTCCGCAAGCCGAAGACGGCGTAACCACTTCGAGCGGGTCGCTGCTGGCTCGTTGGCGTAATAGGTCGCCCGAGTCAGCAGCGTCGCCGCGACCGGGTTGGTAAAGGCCTGCAGCGCGGCAGCGAAGGCCAGCGACATCACGTCATCCAGCCGGGTCATCGCCAAGGCAGCGCCCGCCAAAGCCAACGAGACGCCCAGCGTCGAGGCCTTGGACAGGGCATGCATTCGCGTCAGCGCATCGGGGAACCGAATCACCCCAATCGCCGAGATCAAGATCAACACCGAGCCAATCAGGACGATCATTTCGCCAGCTGTCGCGCGAGTGATCGCCAGCAGGGCGGCCGACGATCCGATCACAGCTTTCGTCCACGCAGAAAACGGGCGATCATCGCTGTCCCGACAAAGCCCACCACCGAGACCACCACCAACACCGGCAGGTTGCTGTTGCGGTCGGTATTCACGGCCTGCACGGCCAGAAACACCAAGCCGACGAGCAGCAACCCGTTCATCGCCACGACTCGGTCGGCAAGGGTGGGTCCGGCGATCAGCCGGATCACGAACAATGCCGCAGCGATCAGCAAGACGACGACGATCGATGTCGACAGCGCGCTGCCGATCACGACGCGTCAACCTTTCGAGTCCGATCGGGCAGCGAGGAGGTGTGCTTCACCGGTTGCAGCGCGGCGCTGACCAGCCGATCAAGATCGGCCACCCGCCTGTGAACGCTGGCTTCGTCGAGGCACAGCGAGTGGACCAGCAAGGTGTTCGGCAACCGCGTCGCCTGGATCGCCATCAACCCTGGTGAGAGGGCGATGATGTTGGCCATCGTCGACAGTAGGGCGGGTGATTCGGTACTGACCGAGCACTCGACGACACGACTGGTGATTTTCGAACGCGGGTTGAGGATCAGCAGCGAGACGACCACGTTGGAGACGACCAGATCGCGTAGCACCACCGAGCACAATTTGATGAACGGCCAGGGATGCACGCTGATCCCGTCGGCTGGGCCAACGCGGGGCAACGGGAAGGCGATCAGCACGACGATTGCCACCAACAGTCCGGCGCAGATGTTGGCCAGGTTGACGCTGTCCCACAACAGCACCCACACCACCGTGATGCCGAGCAGCCAGATCACGGTGCGGCTCATCCCAGCACCGCCGAGATATACGCCATCGGATCGATCAGCTGCGCCGCGGCGCGCCGACACAGGTCGTACAGCGGACCGGCGGCGATCGCTATCGCAATCGAGATGCCGACCAACGCAGCGGTCGGGGCGATCATCAGCGGCGGCCCGCCAAGGCGACCGACGCGGTGCGGGATGCCCTGCGGCGGGTCGACCGCCGGCGACCAAAACGCGCCGACCCAGATCTTCATCAGCGAGTACAGGGTCAGCAGGCTGGCCACCAGGCTGACGATGACGATCGCGTACTCCCGCTGGCTGAACCCGGCTTGGATCAGGGCCAGCTTGGGGATGAACCCCGACAGCGGCGGGACGCCGCACAGCGCAAGGGCGGGGATCAGGAACAGCGCGGCGACGACGGGTGCCGTGCGCACCATGTTGCCCAGACTGCTCAGCCGCGACGAGCCGCCGACGTGTTCGATCAACCCGCCGGTGAGGAACAGCGCGGTCTTGGCAACGATGTGGTGAGCGGTGTACAGAATTGCCGCGGCCAGGCTTGCTTCGGAGAACAGGCCCAGTCCCATCACCATGAAACCGATGTGGCTGACGATGTTGAACGACAGGATTCGCTTGACGTCGTCCTGGGCGATCGCCCCGAGGATGCCGACGATCATCGTCAGTCCGGCGACCACCAGGATCAACGTCTGCGGGCGACTGGCGGGCGGGATGATCAGGGTTTGGGTGCGAATGATCGCGTACACGCCGACCTTGGTCAGCAACCCGGCGAACACCGCGGTCACCGGCCCGGGTGCCACCGGGTAGGCGTCGGGCAGCCAGGAAAACAGTGGGAACAGCCCAGCCTTGATGCCGAACACGGCCAGCAGCAACACGCCAAACATGGAGGCGACGCCGGGCGGCAAATCGACCATCTTGCGCGACAGGTCGGCCATGTTCACCGTGCCGGTGGCGGCGTAGAGCAGGCCGAGCGCCACCACAAACAGGGTCGAGGCGATCAGGCTGATGACCACGTAGGTCATCCCGGCGCGGATCTGCTCGCGGCGACCGCCGATCGTCAGCAGCACATAGCTGGCGGTCAGCATCATCTCGAAGGCAACGAACAGGGTGAACAGGTCGCCGACGATGAACGACGCGCCGACCCCGGCGGCGAGGATCATGTACGTCGATTGGAAGACGACGTGGTTGCGTTCGGCGCCGTCTTGGCCAATCGCGTAGATCAGCACGGCCAGCAACATCACCGACCCGAGGGTCAGCATGATCCCGCTGAGCCGGTCGACGACCAGGCTGATACCGAGCGGGGCTTCCCAGCCGCCGGACTGCATCACCAGCGGCCCCTCGCGGTCGGCGCCGATCAGCAGGACGATCGAAATCACCGTCGTCGCACTGAGTGCCAGGATCGAGATCGTGCGCTGCACGACCAACCAGCGACCGGTCACCACGCACAGCGCGGCGGCGATCAAGGGAATGACCACGGGGAGCGGGATGAGCTGAGTCATTCGTCGACCTCGCCGTGGACGGCTTCGAGGGCGGCTTCCTCTTGTTCGATCTCGACTTCGGCCAACTGCTCGTCCAACACGTCTTTTGACTTGATGACCCCCGCCGCGACCAACACGTCGGTGGCGTCATTTTCGACCTCGTCGTCGTGGGTTAGCTGCCAGCTGCGAAACGCCATCGCCAGCAGGAACGCGGTGACGCCAAAGGTGATCACGATCGCCGTCAGGGCCAGCGCCTGGGGCAGCGGATCGGACATCTCGCGGTCGTCGGCCAGGCCGATCAGCGGCTCGATCCCTGGCCGGCCACCGGACAGCAGCAACACGTTGCCGGCGTGGCTGAGCAGACCGAGCCCGATGATGATCCGACTCAGCTTGCGCTGCAGGATCAGGTAGGTGCCCACCGCGGCAAGCCCGGCGGCGGTGACAGCCAGCAGGATGCTCATGATCGGCCATCCTCGGTCGGGCGTGGTGACGCGGCCGCCGTCAATTCTGGGTCGGAGGTGTCGTCGCCGAACGCTTCGAAGACCATCAGCACCAACCCGACCACCACCAGGTACACGCCGATGTCGAAGAGCAGCACGGAGGACACGCCCACCGTGCCAAACACGGGCAGATCCAGTTGCCATTTGGCGGCATTGAGCAACGCATCGCCCGACAGCAGCGGGATGATCGCCGCGGTCGTGGCGATCGCCAAACCCAGTCCCAGAGCCGTCCACGGACGAACGCGGGTGACGTGGCGAACGTCCTCGATCCCCCCGGCGATGTAGCGCACGGCGATCGCCCCGCCGGCGACCAGCGCGCCGACAAACCCGCCACCGGGCCGGTTGTGCCCGGCGAAGAGCAGGTACATCGAGGCGGCGACGACTGCGTAGAACGTGACGCGAGAGGGCACCGCGGCCAAATCGACCTCACGCTCGGGACTGGGGCGTTCGCGGATCGTCATCCGGCTGTCCGATCGCTCGTCGCTGCCGTGCTGCTGGCAGTTGCATCGGTCTTGATCCGACCGCCGTAGCGGCGACGGCCTGAGCGAGCGATCGCCACGGTGCCGATCGCCGCGGCGGTCAGCACGCTGATCTCGCCCAGCGTGTCGAGGCCGCGGAAGTCAACGAGGATCACGTTGACTACGTTGCGACCGTGCCCGTCCGGGAGGGACCGCTCGATCATCTGCGTCGATACCGGCGCGGCGGTGCGCCATGCCCCGGCGACGATGGCGAAGATGAACACGGCGACGCCAACCACGGCTGCGGCGGCGATTCGCATCCCCCGAGTGATCGGTGTGGAGCGCCGCTCGAATCGGTTCGGCAAGCGTCGCAGGACCAGCACGAACAACACCGTGGAAACCGTCTCCACGGCAGCCTGGGTCAGCGCCAAGTCCGGGGCACCGCGGACGACGAAGAAGGCAGCCATCCCGTAGCCCACGGCTGACAGGAACAACGCGGCAACGAATCGTCGGCGGGTCAGCGCGGCGGCGAAGGCCGCGCCGAGGATCAGCGCCGAGATCGGGTACTGGGCGCCGCTGGTGGTCAGCGGTGGCCAATCCGGCCAGTCGAAATGGAAGAGGAAGAAGATCGCCGGGGCGGCCGTGGCGGTGACCACGATGACGCCCAGATAAATCGGCAGCGACCCGTTCTGGACGACGCCGGTCACCTGTCGAGACAGCGTGTTCAGCCCCGACAACAACCGTAGGTAGATCTCGGTGCCCGGGGGGATCACGGTCCCGTGACGGAGCAGGCGCGCTACTGGTGCGCGCAGCGCGAAGATCGCCAGGCCGCCGGCGATCACCACCACGCTGAGCCAGAACGCGGTGGTGAATCCATGAAAGATCGCCAGATCGGCCGGATCGTCGGCGAACCCAAATGACCCGGCACGTAGCGTTCGCGGGTCGAGGGATCGCGACGCCGCGCCAACCAGACGATTGAGCAGCGCGGGTGCCACGCCCACGGCGACGGTGACCGCGGTCAGGATCGCCGCTGGGGCGAGAAGTCCGGTGGTGGGTGGCAGGGCGTCGTCCGGGTGCGCCGCGTCGAGGGGGACGACCACCGACTCGACACCCTTGCGGAGCCGTTCGGGAAGCCTGAATGCACCCCACAACAGACGTGCGCTGTAGGCGAAGGTCAGTGCCGACGAGACGACGACGACGCCGACAACGATCGCGTTGGCATCGAAGCGCCCGTGGACCAAGGCGTCGAGGGCGGCCTCCTTGCCGATGAACCCAGCCAACAAGGGAACGCCGGCCATCGACGCGGCGCTCAACACGGCGACCACTTTGACCGCCAGCCAGCGCGGCCCGCTCATCACCGGCAGGGCGCGAATGTCTCGTGTGCCGGTGTGGTGGTCGATCACGCCGACCACCATGAACAGCGCCGCCTTGAACAACACGTGGGCGATCAGCATCACGACACCGGACTGGCTGGCGGCGGGGGTGCCGATGCCGAACAACACGACCAGGAAACCCAGTTGGCTGACGGTGCCGTGAGCCAGCAGCAGCTTCAGGTCGTACTGGCGCATGGCGCGCAGTGCCCCGGCGACCATCGTCACGACGCCGACGCTGATCACCAGGGGCCGCCACGGCGTAACCGTGGCGAAGGCCGGCGCGAATCGGCCGATCAGATACACGCCGGCTTTGACCATCGTCGCCGAATGCAGGAACGCGCTGACCGGGGTCGGCGCGGCCATCGCTCCGGGCAGCCACGAGTGGAATGGGTACTGAGCCGACTTGGTGAACGCCCCGATGCAGATGCACACCAAACCGGCGGTGACGGTGGTGCCCGACGGTGGGTCGGCCAGGATCCGCGACAGCCGGTACGTACCGGCGGCCTGACCGATCAGCACCATCCCGGCCAACATCACCAGCCCGCCCATCGAGGTAACCAACAGCGCGTGCAGCGCTGCGGCACGAGCCTGGACCTCGCGGTAGCGGTTGCCGATCAGTAGGTAGGAAGTGATCGACGTCAGCTCCCACGCGGCAAACAGCGTGATCAGGTCGTCGGCCAGAACGACCCCGAGCATCGCCCCGGCAAACAGCACCGCCAGCCCAGCGAATCGAGCGAGGCTGTCGTCCGCGGCATCGAAGTAGAACCACGAATAGAACAGCACGGCGGCACCGATGGCGGCCACGGCCAACGCCATCACCAGGCTGAACCCGTCGACTCGAAGGGCACCCTCGACGCCAAGCGCAGGCACCCAGCGGATCGTCTGGGTGACGATGCGTCCGTCGGTCACCCTTGCGAACACCGCGACCAGATAGGTCAACGTCAGCAGCGGGACGATCAAGCCGACGAGCAGAGCGCGGCGGCCAAGTCGCCGCCCGCCGCCGAAAATGCCGACGCCGATCGCTCCGTGGAGAGCCAACAGCGCAACGAGCATGAATGCGGGATCTTACTGGACCGAGGCGCGACGAAATCGGAACAATGCGCTCCGTACAGAACGAGCCGTGATCCGGCGGGGATCACGGCTCATTCATGTCGATGGCGGAGAGGGTGGGATTTGAACCCACGGACCACTTTGAAGGTGGTCCCCGCATTAGCAGTGCGGTCCATTCGACCTGGCTCTGGCACCTCTCCTCGGGTCGGTCAGACTAGCTTGCCAAACCGTCGGCATCCACTCGGTTCGATCGATGTCCCGCCGCCGCCTCGCCAACCGCCAGCCAGTTTGGGTGGCGAGAATTCGCTGTGCCGGGTTTTGGCCGCCCATACCGGTCGGGCGGGGTCAGTCGGGGGCTGGTTTGGGTGGCGAGAATTCGCTGTGCCGGGTTTTGGCCGCCCATACCGGTCGGGCGGGGTCAGTTGGGGTCGGACCTGCCGGGCGGGTCAGCCACGTCGATCGACTCGTCGAAGGTGGCGTCGCCGGTGGTGACGTCGATGGTGACCAGCGGTTGGCCGGCGTAGTGGCAGGCGGCGAGGTGGGCGGGGCTCACCGGCTCGAGCACCGGCGAGACGTCGGCGCAACGCTCGGCGCGCACCTCGGGGCAGCGCGGGTGGAAGTGGCAGCCGCTCGGCGGGCTGGCCGGCGAGGGCACGTCGCCCGTCAGGATGATCCGCCGGCGGTTATCGCGGCGCGCCGGATCGGGGACCGGGACGGCCGATAGCAGGGCTTTGGTGTACGGGTGCGATGGTTCGTCGAACAACTCGTCGCGGGTGCCGATCTCCACGATCCGCCCGAGGTACATCACCGCCACTCGGTCGCACAGGTGCTCGACTACGGCTAGGTCATGCGAGACAAAGAGGATCGTGAAACCCAGCCGCCGTTGCAGATCGCGCAACAGGTTGAGGATCTGCGAACGGATCGACACGTCCAGCGCGGAGACCGGCTCATCGGCGATCAGGAATCTTGGCTCCAGGGCAAGAGCACGGGCGATGCCGATCCGTTGACGCTGGCCGCCGCTGAACTCGTGCGGATAGCGGTGCACGACGTTGCCATCCAGGCCGACCAGCTCGAGCGCATCGGCAACCTTCTGGCGGCGATCGGCGGCGCGCACGCCATGGGCGCGCAGCCCCTCGCCGATCGAGTCGCCAATCGTCGCCCGCGGATCGAGCGACGAATACGGGTCCTGGAACACCACCTGGATGTCGCTGCGCAGCTTGCGCAGATCGGCGGCGCTGGCGGTGCGCAGGTCGGTGCCGGCGAAACGAATGGTGCCGTCGTCGGGCTCGATCAGGCGCAGGAGTAGCCGCGACAGGGTGGTCTTGCCGCAGCCGGATTCGCCGACCAGGCCGAGGACCTCGCCTTCGAAGATCTGCAGGTCGACATGATCGACGGCGTGGACCATGCCCTGGCCGCGACCGAAGGCCCCGCCGCGGATCGGGAACGACTTGGTCAGCCCGACCGTCTCTAACAAGACGTCGTTGGGAGGAGCACCGCTTTGGTCGACCATCACGTCCTCTTCCCCACGCTGACGGGGACCTCGTCGGCCACGGCGGCGCTGTGCAGGAAGCAGCGCACCTGGCGACCATCGCCCGTCAGGGTCAGCGCCGGGGTGGCCTGCGTGCAGATCTCCATCCGCTCGGGACAGCGTGGCGCGAACCGGCAGCCGGGCGGTGGGTCGATCAACACCGGCACACGCCCGCCGATCACGGCCAACTCTTCTTGGCGGCGACCGAGCACCGGCACCGAGCCGAGCAGACCTTGGGTGTACGGGTGCATCGGCTCGGCGAACAGCTCGCGGACGGTGGCTTGTTCGACGATCTGGCCGGCGTACATCACCGCAACGCGGTCGGCCATCTCGGCCACCACCCCCAGGTCGTGGGTGATCAGCACCACGCTGGTGCCGGTGTCGGCCTGCAATTGGCGCATCAGATCGAGGATCTGGGCCTGGATCGTGACGTCGAGCGCCGTGGTCGGTTCATCGGCGATCAGCAACGCCGGCTTGGCCGCCAAGGCCATGGCGATCATCACCCGCTGGGCCTGCCCACCCGACATCTGGTGGGGGAAGGCTTCGGCCTTCTTCGCCGCGTCGGGGATCCCCACCTGACGGAGCAGGTCGATCGCCCCCTGCTGGCGAGCCTTGCGCGACAGCTTGGTATGCACGCCGAGCACCTCGCCGATCTGCTCGCCGGCGGTGAAGCACGGGTGCAGGCTGGCGTTGGGCTGCTGGAAGATCATCGCCATCTGGTTGCCGCGCACGTCGCGCAACTGCTTCGACGACATCGCCAGCACGTCGCGGCCGTCGTAGGTGACCGTGCCATCGACGATCCGGCCAGGCGGTTCGATCAGACGCATCGCCGACAACATCGTCACCGTCTTGCCGCTGCCGGATTCGCCAACAAGGCCGACGACCTCGCCACGACCGACGACCAGGTCGACACCGTCGACGGCGCGCACCTCGCCGCGCCGGGTACGGAACCAAGTGCGCACGCCGCGCATCTCCAACAATGGGTCGGCCACGGTACGGGTCTCGGTGAGCTCACTCACGGCGCGACGACCGTGGGTCGAGGGCATCGCGCAGCGCGTCGCCCAACAGGTTGAAGGCAATGACGTTCAAGAAGATCATGATCCCGGGGAAGATCACCAGGTGCGGTGCACTGAAGATCTTGCGGTACGCGGCCGAGATCATCGTGCCCCATTCGGCGCTGGGCGGTTGCACACCGAGCCCGAGGAACCCCAGGCCGGCGATCTCGATCACGGCCGTGGCGAAGCCCAACGTGGCCTGAACGATCAGCGGCGTCAGCGTGTTTGGGAAGATGCGGTGACGCAGCAACCGTCCGTCCTTCACGCCAAGCGCTCGGTCGGCGGTGACGAAGTCCTGCTCGCGCAGCATCAGCACCTGGCCGCGCACGACACGCGCGTAGCTGGGAATGCTGACGACGGCGATCGCCAGGATGCTGTTGATCAAGCCGCGGCCCAACACGGTGACGATCAGGATCGCTAACAGCAGTGAGGGGAAGGACAGCAACACGTCCATACATCGCATCAGCACGTTGTCGACCCATTTGCCGTAGAACCCGGCGATCAGCCCGATGATCGTGCCGATCACTACGGCGATGGCCACCGACAGCGCCCCGGCGAACAGTGAGATGCGCGACCCGTACAACACACGGCTGAGTTCGTCGCGGCCGTTTTCGTCGAGCCCCATCAGGTGCTGGACCTCGGCTTTGTCGCAGCCCAGGATGTGCACGCACGGCTTCTCCAGCTTGGTCTCGCGCTTCGCCGGGTTGAGCAGCACCTCCGTCTCCCCGTACGGGGCGATCACCGGAGCCAGTGCGGCGATGACGACGATCAAGATGGCGATCGTCAGACCGATGCGGCCGGACCACGACTTGGTGATCGAGCGCAGCACTTCGCGCCAACGTTTGGTGGACGGTGCCATTGGTTCGTCGGCGATCGGCAGGATCTCGGTCATGACGGCCTGACCCGTGGATCGAAGACGGCGTAGAGCACATCGGTGAGCAGGTTGACCAGCACGAAGGTCAGCCCAACCACCAAGGCAAATCCCTGAACCACGGCGTAGTCCCGGGCGGTGATCGAATCGAACAAGGTCTTGCCGACGCCGGTGAGGCTGAAGATCGTCTCGGTCAGGATCGCCCCGCCGAGCAAGCTGCCCAGCGAGAGGCCGACGATGGTGATCACCGGCAACATCGCACTGCGCAACGCATGACGGCGAACGACACGCAGCTCGCTGAGCCCCTTGGCCCGAGCCGTACGGATGTAGTCGTGGCCCAAGACGTCGAGCACGCTGGAGCGGGTCATCCGGGCGACGATCGCCAGCGGGATGGTCCCGACGGCGACCGCCGGGAGGATCAGGTGTTGGCTGGCGTCGACGACGAGGCGCCAGTTCCATTGCAGGATGCCGTTCAGAATCTGGTGGTTGCTGATGAACTCGAGCACGCCGTTCTCGCCCATCCCCCACTGTTGGTAGAACGGTTTTGGCACCAGCCCGGCGGACAGACGGCCAGACGGTGGGAGGGCGAAGACCGTGCCTTTCAGCATCACCGCGAACACGTACTGGAGCATCAGCCCGAGAACGAACACCGGCATCGAGACACCGGCGTTGGCGATGATCATCGTTCCGGCGTCGGCGATCGAGTTGCGCTTGTAGGCGGCCAGCACACCGAGCGGCACCCCAACGATGATCGCGAAGAGCAATGCAAAGGCGGCGAGTTCGATCGTCACCGGAAGGCGCTCGACCATGATCGTGGTGACTGGGCGGCGCTGCGAGAACGACATCCCGAAGTCGCCATGGATCAGGTTGTTCAGGTATCGCCCGAGTTGCACGATGATCGGCCGGTCGAGACCTTCTCGCTTGTTGAACGCGTCGCAGATCTGCTTGGTGGCTCGCTCGCCCAGGGTGGCCTTACAGGGATCGCTGGGGATCACCCGGGCCAGGATGAAAACGGTGGTGACAATCCCAAACAGAACCGGGATCGACGACAGAAATCGTCGGAGAAGAAATCGAATCATTGCGAGTCGAACCCGGGGCGGGCCGTTGCCGGCCCGCCCCGGATCACGGGTGGATCAGCCTTCGGCGGGCGGCGGGTTCAAGAACCCACCGAACAGCGCCGAGAAGTAGGTGAAGTCACCGACGCGGCCGGTGTGCAGCGGGTCCTTCGCGTCCCACTGAACCCGGTAGCTCTTGACCACGTCGTTGGCGTCGAAGTCCGAGCCGTCGTGGAACTTGACACCCTTGCGCAGGGTGAACGTCCACTCGGTGAGGTCCTTGTTCGACTCCCACTTCTCGGCCAGGGCCGGCTCAACATCGGTGCCGCCGACCTTGTAGGCCAGCAGCGCCTCGGCGACCTGCTCGCAAACGCGCAGCGCTTCGCCGTCGGTTTCATCGGCGCAGTACAGGCCGCTCGGCTCGCCGTTCTGGACGAACACGAACTGATCCTGGCCGTCGATGCCCATGGCCGCCATGCTTTCGTTGCTCAGCGGGCTGGCGTGAGCGCCGGTGACTGCCTTCTTGTAGGCCAGGGCAGAACCGCCGTAGGCCATCGGGACCATCGGGATGTCCTTGGCCAGCAGCGTGTTGACCTCGGCGTACAGCTTGTTGCGCGCCGCGGTGTCGGCGATCGAGCCAGCTTCGGCGATCTTCTGCTGGATCTCGGGGAAGCCTTTGCCGAACTGCGGTGATGCGCCCTTACCGAAATGGAAGTCGAAGAAGTTCGTCGGGTCCGGGTAGTCGGCGCCCCAACCAAGCATGTACATGGCCAGGTTGCCGGCGTTGGCATTGTCGATGAACGTCCCGGATTCCTGGGTGTCGATCGACACGTTGATGCCGACCTCCTTCAGTTGGGCCTGGATGTCGGTAGCCACGGCCACCGGCTGGGGCAGGTAGCCGCGCTGCACGTCGCGAAGGCTGAGCGTGACATCGAGCCCGTTGGCGTAGCCGGCGTCGGCGAGCAGCTTCTTGGCCTCGTCGATGTTGCGGGTGAAGTCGGTGAAGCCCTTGTCGAAGCCGGGGATACCGGGCGGCAAGAACTGCGTGGCCGCGGTGGAACCGTTCGGGTAGAAGTTGTCGATCAACCGTTGACGATCGAGCGTCAGGGCGATGGCCTTGCGCACCTCGACCTTGTCGAACGGGGCCTTGTCAACGTTGAAGCCGACGTACATGACGTTCAGCGCTTCGCGATCCTTGAGCTGCAAGTTGGCGTCACCCTTGACACGGTCAAAGTCGTCAGTGCCGACGTTGTCGATCCCGTCAGCCGTGCCGGATTCCAGCTCGATCAGACGCTGCGCACCCTCGGCGTTCCACTTGAACACAACGGTCTTCGACTTGGCCTTGTCGCCCCAATAGTCGTCGTTGCGCTCGAGGACGATCTGGCTACCCTTGTCCCAGGTGCCCAGCTTGTACGGGCCGGTGCCGATCGGCTTCTCGACCAGGTCGCCCTTGCCGCCGGTTGATTCCAGGTATTCGCTGGGCAGGATCTGCAGCGCGGAGAAGGCAACCTTCGACGGCAACGCAACGTCGGGCGTGCACAACGTGAACACGACGGTGTTGGCGTCCTTGGCTTCCAGCTTGGCGAGGTTGCCGCCGTATTCCTTGGTGCCGCACAGCTTGCTCTCGTCGTAGGACAGCAGCTTGCCGTCGCTGGGCGCGGCGCTGGTGTCGGAGCTCCCGCTGGGAGCCGCGGTTGAGTCGGTCGACGATCCGGTCGGTGCGGCGGTCGTCGACGCGGCGGTTGACGAGCTGGAGTCCTTGTCGTCGCTGCAAGCCGCAGCGATCAACGCGAACGATGCCAGCAGTACCGCGCTGGTGCGCTTGGTTCGGCGCATACTTCCCCCTCTAGTGGTGTCTGATCTGGCGACATTGCCAGCAGAGCGAATGACCTTAGCGCGCTGCGTCGGAGCCTCTGAACGATCCGGTGATCACGCGGATACGCCCGGTGGTACGCACACGGTGGGCGTCGATCTCGGCGCACAGTGCGTCCCAGGCCTCGTCGGGCGTGGCGGCAGAAGCGCTGGCCACGGTCAAGCCACCGTCGAAACGTTCTGCCTCTGCCGTCCAGTGTGCTTCCACCTGAACGAGCTGCCCGTCGCGCGAACGGATGTGCTTTTCGCGGAAATCCAACGTCGTCCGCCACCCATCGCGCTCCAACCGGCGCCGCGCCGCGGGTTCCAAGATCGGGCCATGACGACGCGGGTACGGGTCGTGTTGGCGAAGACTCATCGACATTCGTTGATTGTGTGACATTTGTCCTGTGGATCGTCAGTGCCAACTACATGTGTATTCGCTGTGGACAACAGGTGAACGCTGTGGGTAACTGCGCCGCGGCTCGCTCAGCGACTGGCGGGCGGGGTTACCGTGGGCCGGTGGTACACGACGCGCGTCACGGCTGGAAGATCGTGGTCGACGGTGCGGCCAACCTCGGCGACCGGTTGATCAGCGGCGACTTTCCGGGGGCCTCCGAGGATCGCGCCGAGGGATTTGTTCATCTGACAGGTCAGCTCAACTGCTGGCTGAGCTGGTCGGTGCTGCACGACGACGCGCGGCGGCCGCGCTTTCAACGGCAAAACGATCTGGTCACACCGTGGGGTGGACCGAATGCCGACAACGTCTACCGACACGCGCGGATCAGCTCGGACCGTCGCTATCGGATCACCGGGCGGATGCATTCGTGTCAAGAGTTCATGCTGGCGATCCGTGCCGGCTTCATGCACGAGGAACGCTGGGGAACGCTGCGCGAGATCAGTGCAACCGAGTTGGGTATCGCCGAGGACGACGAGTTCTCGTTCACCTTGGGCAACTCGCCGGACGACGACGTCAATCTGCCGGACGGTGCGGTGATGGCTTCGATCCGCGAGTACTACTACGACTGGCGGCCGCTGGAGCCAGCGACGTTCACGATCACCTGCCTCGATGATGACGTGGATCCGCCGCGGCGGCGGATTACCGAAGTTGACGTCGCCGACAATCTGCGCCGCGGTCTGGTCGGTGCCGAACACTCGGTAGAGAACTGGAACCGGTACATGTCCGAACACCGCGCCAAAGCGGTGGACAACACCTTTGACGAGGTCAAGTCGATCGATAAGGGCCTCGCGGCAGCGCGCTACCGATTCTGTTTCTGGAACCTGCAGCCCGACGAGGCATTGATCGTCACGGCCACGGTTCCCGAAGCCCGCTACTGGAGCTTCCAGCTGTACAACATGGCTTGGTTCGAACTGGTCGAGCCGAACGAGCGGCAGACCTCGCTGAACATGCGCCAAACCCTGATCGACGCCGACGGGTTGATCCGCCTCGTCGTTGCTCACCGCGATCCGGGGGTGGCCAACTGGTTGGACGCAGGCGGACGAGACGTCGGCCTTCTGACGGCGCGCTGGTTCTGGTTCACCAGCAATCCGGAGATCTCGACCGATGTCCTCCCCGTGGACGATGTGGCCTCAGCACTGGCCGAGACGTCAGCGGTGGTCACCCCCGACGAGCGATTGGCGGCGATGCGCTCCCGCCGCGACCACCTCGCCTGGCGCTTTCGTACCTAGCCGGCAGGCAGCGCGGCATCGGCCAGCGCCAGTTCCAGCTTGTCCAGCTGGGCGCCGATCCGGTGCAACAATCGCTGGCGCTTGGAGAACGGCAACGACGCAGCGACCTTGGCGGCGCGGTCGATCTCGGCCAACGCCTCGAAGATTTCCGGACGGTGGTTGACAGCGTCGTCGCCAAAGGCCAGGGCCAGACCCTGGCGCAGCCCGGCGATACGTCGCTCGACGCCACGCTGCCCAAAGTGTTCGGCCGGGTTGAAGCGGTTGCCTCGCGCCTTGCGGCGTCCCCCATCACGAAGCGCTGCCGGCTGGGGCCGACCGACGTGTGGCTGGCCGCCGAGGTCGCTGGCCTCGGCCAGCGTCGTCTCGATCGCTCCGGGGTACTTCTGGGCCGGCTGTGTGCGTTGCTTTGCCCAGCGGACGAGATCGGGGGCGCGGCGCAACTGCGCCTGGCCGGCGTCGCTCTTCAGATACTTGACCAAGGATTGGACGGCCGCGGCACCGATCGCCAAACCGATCTCGGCCGACTTCTTCTTGCGGATGACCAACGTCGTTCCTTCCCTTGTGGCGCTTCTACAGGGTTGCACGCAGCGCGGGGAAGCAAACACCAGCCGAAAGGAGACTATTCCGATCGGGATTTGATACATTCGAGGTCGTGAGCGCTCGCCAGGTCTTTTCCTTTCCCGACACCGTCGATGAGATTTCGGCGCGACTGGTCGCTGCTGGCGTCGTGCTCTTGGCCCTGGCGACCATCGTGTTCGAATTGCGCTGGATGACGATTCTGCTTGCGCTCGGGTTCATCGCCCGCGTGCTGAGCGGGCCGACGTTGAGCCCGCTCGGCCAGCTGGTCACCAAGGTGATCCGTCCGGCGTTGCCCGTCGCCCCACGGATCGTCGCCGGCGCGCCAAAGCGTTTTGCTCAAGGGATCGGGGCGGTGTTCACGATCAGCGCGGTCGTGCTGACCTACGGGTTCGAGCAGTTCGCCGTGGCCCGCTGGGTGCTCGCCGCGCTGGTCGGTGCGGCGTCACTGGAAGCGGTCGTTGGGCTGTGCGTCGGCTGCAAGATCTACGGCGTCCTGATCCGCTCGGGGGTTATCTCAGAGGCCGCCTGCGTCGACTGCGCCGACATCACCCGCCGAGTCGGGGTCAGCTTCTAAATCGGAGCATCGGCCGACCCGATCCAGGCGCGGTCGCGCTCGTAACGTCGGGATATGAAGTTCGCCCTGTTCTACGAGATTCCCGTCGCCCAGCCGTGGACGCCCGATAGCGAGCGAATCGCCTACCACAACACGATCGAGCAGGCGGTGGCCGCCGACAAGCTTGGGTGGCATGCGTTCTGGACGGTCGAGCATCACTTCCTGTCCGAGTACAGCCATTGCTCCAACCCCGAGGTGCTGTACGGGGCGATCGCCGCGCTGACCACCAATATCCGTATCGGCTACGGCGTGCGGCTGATGCCGAAGCCATACAACCACCCGGTGCGCACCGCCGAGTCGGTCGCCGTGCTGGACCTGATCTCCAACGGGCGAGTCGACTTCGGTACCGGCCGTTCGGCGACGCGCCTTGAACTGGAAGGCTTCGGAATCGATCCGGCGCAGACGCGGGCGATGTGGCAAGAAGCCATCGGCCACGTCGTCGGCTGCTGGACACACGATGAGTACGAGTTCTCCGGGGAGCACTGGCAGATGCCCAAACGGCGTGTCCTGCCGAAGCCAATCCAGTCGCCGCATCCGCCGATCTTCGGAGCCACCAGCAGCGAGGATGGTCACCGACAGGTGGGCGAGCTTGGTCTCGGGTTGTGTAGCTTCGCCGTCGGCGTGTCGCCCGACGAAATCAAGAACAAGATCGACATTTATCGCGACGCACAAACGCGCTGCACGACACCGATCGGCAAGACGATCAACTCGACGGCGGCAACCTTCACGATGATGAACTGCGCGCCGACGCGCGAGGAAGCTGAAGCCGTGGCGCGCAAGAGCTTCGAGTGGTATCCGAAGGCCGGAGCGCGGATCATCGGCGCGCTCGCCGCGTGGGCCGAAGAGCGCGACGCCGGACTGGGCAACTACGCCTACGCGCAAAGCATGCATGACCACGACCAGGACGGGTCGTTGGATCTGATGAGCCTGGAATACCTGCAGAGCCAGCAGGCATGCGCGTGTGGGACTCCCGACGACGTGATCGAGATCTGTAAGGCGTACGAGGCGGCCGGCGTCGACCTGCTGTTGTGTCTGGTCAACCCCTACGACATCGCCCACGACAAGGTGATGCAGACCATCGAGCTGGTCGGTGAACACGTCATCCCCGAATTTTCGTGAGCGCCTTCGACTCGACCCGTCGGCCTGACTGGGTGCGGGCCGTCAACCGTGGCGAGATCGAACCGATCAACGACGAGGCTGATCGTCCGCTGACTCGCGATGGCCTGATCAGCGAAGCGCTGGCGTTGGATGGCACGGACAGTGGCGTCGGTGCTTTTGGCGACGACACTTTCATCGAGCCGCTCGATGTTTTTACGGCGGCGGTTCGCGACGAGGCCCAGCTGCACACCTTGGGCCGGTGGATCACCCGCCGCTTCTTGCTGCGCCTGCTGATCGGCCGACTACAGATCCAGCGCTACATCGCCAGCGATCCCGGTGTGCTGGACGAGCAGATCGAGGCACCGATCTTCGTCGCCGGTGCGCCGCGCACCGGGACCACGATCCTGCACGCGTTGCTGGTCGAGGACCGTTCGCTGCGCGCCCCCTTGGGGTGGGAACTGCTGCGTCCCGTCCCGCCGCCACGCACTCTGGACCAGGTTGATGGACGCGTCGCGTTAGCGGAAGCGGAACTGCGCATGCTGGCCCGGGTCTCGCCCACAATGGATGCGATTCACGAATATGGGTCGCGCAACCCCAAGGAATGCCTGTCGGCGATGTCGTTCGACTTTCGTTCCGAGGAATTTACGGCGCGCTACAACGTCCCGTCGTACGTCGACTGGTTCCGCCGCTGCGACATGACCCCGGCGTATGAGTGGCACAAGCGCGTCCTGCAGATCCTGCAGCGGCGCACCGGGCCGACCCGCTGGGTGCTGAAGTCACCGACTCATCTGCACTTCTTGGGGCCTGTGCTGCGCGCCTACCCGGACGCGCGGGTCGCGATCACCCACCGCGATCCACTGGTGGTGCTGGCCTCGGTCAGCAGCTTGATCGCCAACCTCCGCTGGGTGCACAGCGATCACGTCGAGATGGCCGACATCGGCCGGTTTCACGCCGACCTCTTTCTCCCGACCTTCGACCGACTGGTCGCCTTGGATCGAGCCGGCGCGCTTCCGGCAGCGCGGGTCGCCCATGGTCAGTACGCCGATTTCATCGATCGCCCGCTGGAGACGGTGCAAGTGCTGTGTCGCCAACTGGGCGTCGATCTGGACGCGACGACGGTGCAACGGATGTCCGATCACCTGGCCGCCAAGCCACAAGGGCGACATGGCGAACACCACTACGACTTCGCCGACCTCGGCCTGGACCGCGACGCGACACGCGCCGCGGTCGCCGACTACGTCGCCCACTTCCACATCCCTAGTGCCTAGCCGCGAGCCACCCGACCTCGCCTGCTGACCCCGCCCGCTCCCCGCCGTTCGTGGGTTTCGGAGCCGACAGGTCGCCTCGAAACCCACGAACGGCAGGGTTGGTGGCGAGGTTGGAGAGGCGTGGCCGATCGCGCTGGGCGTCTAGCCTGTCGGCGTGCGGATCCCGGCCAGCGTCGACTACGCGGTGCGGGCGATGGCCGAGTTGGCGGCCGCCGGGCCGGGGGCGTCGATGAAGGCCGAGGCGATTGCCGACGCCCAACAGATCCCGGTGAAGTTCCTTCGATCGATCATGACCCAGCTACGTCGAGAGCGAATCGTGGTCAGCCAACGTGGCCCCGACGGCGGGTTTGTCCTTGCCCGCCCGGCCAACGAGATCTCGGTCGCCGACATCTTCCGGGCGATCGATGGTCCGCTGGCCACGGTGCGCGACCAAAGCCTGAGCGCGATGACCTATGCCGGCGCAGCGCGCGAGTTGCCCACGGTGTGGATGGCCGTGCGCGCCGCGCTCCGTCGGGTGCTGGAGACCACCACGATCGATCAGGTGGCCAACGACCGGCTGACCAAGACGGTGCGCAATCTGGCCGACGAATACCGCGTCAGCACCGAACAACGCCACGGCTAGCGCCAGGCGCTACACGCCGAGCAGGGCGATGATCTGTTCGACGGCGTCTTCGATGCTGGTGGTCGAGGTGTCGATGCGCAGTTCCGGGTTTTCCGGGGCCTCGTAAGGCGAATCGATTCCGGTGAAGTTGACCAATTCGCCGCGGCGGGCTTTGGCGTACAAGCCCTTCGGGTCGCGCGACTCGGCCACCTCCAGCGGCGTGTCGACGTAGACCTCGATGAACTCGCCCTCCTCGACGCGTTCGCGGGCCATCTGCCGATCAGCTTGGAACGGGGAGATGAACGAGACCAACACGATCAACCCGGCATCGACCATCAACCGCGAGACCTCGGCGATGCGGCGAATGTTCTCCACCCGGTCGGCCTCGGTGAACCCAAGGTCCTTGTTCAACCCATGGCGGACGTTGTCGCCATCGAGCAGGTAGCTGTGCCGACCAAGGTCGTGGAGCCGTTGTTCCAGGGCGTTGGCGATCGTCGACTTACCCGACCCGGACAATCCGGTGAACCACACGACACGCGGCTGCTGGCCCTTCAACGCTGCGTGGGCGGCCTTGTTGACCTCGATCGCTTGCCAGTGCACATTGTCCGAGCGGCGCAGGGCGAAATGCAGCAGCCCGGCCGCCACGGTGTCGTTGGTCATCCGGTCGATCAGGATGAATCCACCGGTGGACCGGTTCGCGCTGTACGGGTCGAAGGCGATCGGTCGGTCGAGGTGCAGGTTGCAGACCCCGATCTCGTTCAGCGCCAGGGTCTTGGCCGCGGTCTGCTCCAACGTGTTGACGTTGACCTTGTACTTCGGCTGGGCCAGCGTGGCGGCCACCGTGCGCGTCCCGATCTTCATCAGGTACGGGCGTCCGGGCAGCATCTCCGCTTCGTTCATCCACACCACGTGGGCTTCGAACTGATCGGCCACCCCGGGCAGGTCAGTCGCCGTGGCCAGCATGTCGCCGCGACTGATGTCGATCTCGTCAGTCAACGTGATCGTCACCGATTCGCCGGCACCGGCCTCGGCGAGGTCCCCATCGAAGGTGACGATTCGATCGACCGTGGATTCCTGGCCGGATGGCAGCGAGCGAATCCGATCGCCGGGGCGGACCACGCCGCTGGCGATCATCCCGGAGAAGCCACGGAAATCCAGGTTCGGGCGGTTCACCCATTGCACCGGCAAACGGAACGGGCGCGACCGAGCGTGGTGACCGATCTCCACCGTTTCGAGATGACCAATCAATGTCGGGCCCTGGTACCACGGCGTGGCTGAGCTGGGCTCGGTGATGTTGTCGCCGCGCAGCGCCGAGATCGGGATGCACACCACGTCCTGCAGACCGACCTGATCAGCGAAGGCCCGGTACTCGGTCTCGATCTCGTCGAACACGTCCTGCGAGTAGTCGACGAGGTCAAGCTTGTTGACGGCGACGATCACGTGGTGGATCCCCAGCAGCGACACCAGGTAGCTGTGGCGGCGGGTTTGGGTCAACACTCCCTTGCGCGCATCGATCAGAATCACCGCCAGATCGGCGGTGGAGGCCCCGGTGACCATGTTGCGCGTGTACTGCTCGTGGCCGGGGGTGTCGGCCACGATGAACTTGCGCCGCTCGGTGGAAAAGAAGCGGTAGGCGACGTCGATCGTGATGCCTTGCTCGCGTTCGGCGGCCAACCCATCGACCAACAGGGCGAAGTCCAGGTCGTCGCCCTGCGTGCCGACCTTCTTCGAGTCGGCCTCCAGCGCGGCGAGGTGATCTTCGAAGACCAGATGGCTGTCGTACAGCAGCCGCCCGATCAGGGTTGACTTGCCGTCATCGACGCTGCCGCAGGTGATGAACCGCAGCATCGATTTGTTTTCGTGCATCGCCAGATAGGCGTCGATGTCGTTGGCTAAGAGCTCGTTGCTGACGTGGGCCATCAGAAGTAGCCCTCCTGCTTCTTCTTCTCCATCGATGCCGACGAGTCGAAGTCGATGACCCGGCCCTGCCGTTCGCTGCTGGTGGCCAGAAGCATCTCTTGGATGATCTCGGGCAGCGTCGTTGCCGTCGAATCGACGGCCCCAGTCAGCGGGTAGCAGCCGAGGGTACGGAACCGAACGCTGCGGATCTCCGGCTGCTCGCCTGGCTTGAGCCGCATTCGCTCGTCGTCGATCATGATCATCGCCCCGTCGCGGTGCACGATCGGGCGTGGCGCGGCGAAGTACAGCGGCACGATCGGGATCTGCTCAAGGTGGATGTATTGCCAGACATCCAGCTCGGTCCAGTTCGACAGTGGGAAGACGCGGATCGATTCACCCGGTGCCTTGCGCGCGTTGTACAGGTGCCACAGCTCGGGGCGTTGCTGCTTCGGGTCCCACCGGTGCTGCGCCGAGCGGATCGAAAAGATCCGCTCCTTGGCTCGCGACTTCTCCTCGTCGCGCCGAGCGCCGCCGAAGGCCGCATCGAACCCGTAGTGGTCCAACGCCTGCTTCAGCCCCTCGGTCTTCCACATATCGGTATGCATCGCCGAACCGTGATCGAACGGGTTGATGGCCCGCTCGATGCATTCCGGGTTCTGGTAGACGAGCAGCTCCAGTCCCTGGTCGGCCACCAACTGGTCGCGCAGCTGGTACATCGCCTGGAACTTCCAGGTCGTGTCGACGTGCAGCAGCGGGAATGGCGGCTTGGATGGGTAGAAGGCCTTCAGCGCCAACTGCAGCATCACCGACGAGTCCTTGCCGACGCTGTACAGCATCACCGGATGCTCGACTTCGGCCACCGTCTCGCGCATGATCTGGATCGACTCGGCTTCCAAGCGACGCAGGTGGGTCATCGCCTGGATGGACAACGTGGAACTGGGAGCACTCATCGCAAGGCTTCGATCACTCGGGTCACCCACTCGGGGCGGCAGATCAACAGGTCGGGGAGGTAGGGGTTGGGCTGGTTGTAACGCAACGCACTGCCATCAAGGCGCGACACGTGCAACCCGGCAGCGGCGGCCACCGCCACGGGGGCGGCCGAGTCCCACTCGTATTGCCCGCCGGAATGGGCATAGATGTCGCCCTCGCCGCGCACCACAGCCATCGCCTTGGCGCCGGCCGAACCCATCGGCACAAGCGTGCCGCCAAGCAGGTCGGCCAACCGCTGGGCATGGGCGGTGGGGCGTGTTCGGCTGACCAGAATGCGTGGGCCGCCGCTCAGTGCCGACGGAACCTCCGGCGGCTCGTCGGTGGCCAAGGTGACGCCCAACGCGGGCAGTGCGACCGCCCCGGCAACGGGGATCTCGTCGATCGCTAGGGCGACATGCACCGCCCAGTCGGAGCGATCGAGTTCGCCGTACTCGCGACTGCCATCGAGCGGGTCGATGATCCACACCCGCCCCGCTTGAAGGCGGGCGGCAGTGTCGTTGGCCTCCTCCGACAGGACCGCGTCGTCAGGAAATTGTTCGGTCAACGCTTGCGCCAGCCACCGTTGCGATTCGGCGTCGCCAACGTCGGACAGCTCACGACCCGTCGATCCGTTGGCGCGCAGCTCAAGGAGCAGGGCGCCGGCGCGCGTTGCCATCTGCCGGGCGGCGACGTGATCGGCAGGGGTTGGATTCACCCGTTCAAAGTATCTGTTTCCGATCGAATTGGTCAACAATTGCTCGGGGGCGAATCTTTGCGGGATCCGATCAGGCGTGGCCAGCGCGGTCGGCCTACCGTAACGAGGCAGGGTCGGTCGGCGGTTGAACACGTGGGACGGTTGATGAACGGAAATTCAGGGAGCGAGGAGACGCCGATCGAAGACGCTGACGTCGTCGACCAGCAGGACCCGCCGCCGAACGAGCCACCGGCCGCGCCGCGCTCGGCGGGAGAATTGATCCGCCAACTCGCCGACCAGATCCCCGATGTGGCGACTGTCCCGGCCGAGGCCTACCGGTTGGCCAGCGAGGTTCGCCGGTTGAACGCCGCCGTGGTGCTGAGCGACGTCGACCCGAAGCTGCTCGGTGCAACGGCGGACGCGGTGGCCAGGCTGACCGACATTTTGGGCCAGACCCAGCGCGACCATCTGCAGATCGTTCGCCACCCCGATGGGCGCGTCGAGAGCATGCGCAACGCCGGGTCGGGCGTACTGAACCCTCAGGCGCCGCCGATCGAATGGATCACTCGACCAGCGGCCCCCGCGCCGGGTTCGCCTGTGCAACCGGTTGAAGTCGTTGCCCGCTGTACCTACACCGCGGCGCATGGTGGCTCGCCGGGCTGCGTGTATGGCGGGGTACTGGCGTTGACCCTGGACGAGGTCACCGGCATCGCCATCCACGCGTCCGGGGCGCGAGGCATGACCGTGGCGTTGAATGTCGCGCTGCGCGGCGCGGTGCCGATTGGTGTGCCGGTCACGATCACGGCCAGGTACACCGGAAGCGAAGGTCGCAAATCGTTCGCGACCGGCACGTTGACGGTGGATGGCCGGGTGTCTGCCGAGGCCTCGGTGATCTACGTCGCCGAGCGAACAGCGGAGGACGGTGGGTGATGACTTGGGATGAGTTTTGTGAGCGGATCAAGGCGATGGGCACAGACCTTGACGAAGCGGGCACACGCCATCTGACCAACCAAGTGGCCTGCTGGTTGACGTTCGCCCTTGGCGCCGATGTCGCCCACCCGACGTTGTTTCGCAGTAGCGATCCGATCTATCAGTGGGGTGGCCCGAACGCCGATCAGGTGGCTCGTCGAGCGCCGATTGCCGGCTCCGGTGTTTACAGGCTGAGCGGCACAATGGGTAGTTGTGAGGAGTTCATCGTCCAGGTCAAGCTTGGCGCGGTGCAGAGCGGCGGGGCGACGATCGCCAAGGAGATCAATGCGTCGGGGTTGGGGATCGGTCCAGGCGATGACTTCGCGCTGACCATCAGCGCGGTCGATCCGGGCGACGGCACGACCTGGATCGAGCTCGACCCGGATGCGTCGTTTCTGCACATCCGCGACTACTACTTTCGCTGGCTGGCGGCGCCTCCGGCGACGTTCGTGCTCGAGCGTCTCGATACCCAGGGGCTACCGAGCCAGCCAGCAGAGATCGGAGCGATCCTCGCCGACGCGGTGCGCGAGCTGGAGAACTCCGCGGCGTTCTGGAACACCTATCAGGAACGAATGCTTGGCGATCAGCCGTTGAACACGATGCTGACGCCGCGGGCCGAAGCGCGTGGCGTGAAGGAGATCTTCTACGCCCACGGCGGCGTCGCCCTGGACGATGATCAGGCATTGGTGATCGAGCTGCAACATGGGGATGCGCCGATGTGGGACGTGCAGCTGTACACCCGTCCGTGGTACGAGGCGCTGGACTTCGCCAATCACACCAGCTGTACCAATCACGCCCTCGCTGGTCCGGGTCCGATCGTGGTGTCGGCTCGCGATCCTGGTGGTCAGAACTGGTTGGACACCCAGGGTCACGACCAGCTGCTGGCCACCGTGCGCTGGTGGCGCCCGACCGGCCAGCCCGAGGTCACGACGCGGGTCGTGCCGATCGACTCGCTCGATCTGGAACCCGTTGACCGTCGCGCTCAGGTGGCCCAACGTTCCGCCCATGTTTCTTGGAGGTATCGCACATGACCCAATCGACTGCCTCGATGGCCCAACCGGTCACGATTATCACGGGTGCCTCCCGTGGCATCGGCAAGGGCCTGGCCCACTACTTCGCCGACAAGGGCCACGCCGTCGTGATCACCGGGCGCAAGCCCGATCGCCTGGCGGAGATGTCTGCCGAACTGGATGTCAAAGGCACGCCGTACCTGGCGTTGCCGTTGGATCAAGCCGATCGCGACGGCGCGTTCGCCTTGGTCGCCGCGGTGATGGAGCGGTTCGGGCGGATCGATGGACTGGTGCTCAATGCCCAGACGTTTCGGTCCGTGACGCCGTTGGAAGGGGTGACCGAGCGTGACATGAACCTGCTGCTCGACACCGGCCCGAAGGGCGTGCTGTGGATGATGCAGGCCGTGTTTCCGGTGATGCGCGACCAGGGGCGTGGCCGGATCGTCACCTTTGGCTCGAATGCCGCGCTGCTCGGCGCCGCGGGCTACGGCCCGTACGTCACGGCCAAAGAAGCGATCCGCGGCCTGACGCGGGTTGCGGCGCGCGAATGGGGCAAGCACGGCATCGTCGTCAACTGCATTTGTCCGGTGTCGGTCGCCCACCGCGCCGCACCCACCGACCCGGCGCGCAAGGCGTCATTCGATGCGGCGTTCAAGGACAACCCGATCGGTCGTGACGGCGACGTGATGACCGACATCGCCCCGATCATCGATTTCCTTCTCTCCGACGCCAGCCAGTACATCACCGGTCAAACCTTCATGGCCGACGGTGGCGCAATCATGTTGACGTAAGGTCCGCACGCTTCCACCCGGCTTGGTTCGCCCAAAACGAGCGACGTGGTCACGTTTCATCCGACCTGTGCGGATGAAACGTGACCACGTTGAGCTGTGTGGCGGAAGGAGTGGGATTTGAACCCACGGAGGCTTGCACCTCGCACGCTTTCGAGGCGTGTCCCTTCGGCCGCTCGGGCATCCTTCCGTCGGTCGAGGCTAGCGGGCAGCGTCGGAGGCGCCACCGAGTTTCGGGGCGTTGCGTCGAGCGCGAAAGAAGGCCCGCAGCAGCTCGCCGGCCTCGTCGGCGAGCACACCGGAGCGCACTGGGGGGCGATGGTTCAGCCGCTGGTCGCCCAGCACGCCATACAAGCTGGCGACGGCGCCGGCCTTCGGGTCGGTCGCGGCATAGACAACCTCGCCGATGCGAGCGTTCACCAGCGCGCCAGCGCACATCACGCACGGCTCGAGCGTGACGTACATCGTGCATTCGTCGAGATGCCAGTTGCCGACGACCGCGGCGGCATCGCGCAGGGCGAGGATTTCGGCGTGGGCCGTGGGGTCGCCGGTCAGTTCGCGCTTGTTGTGTCGCTGGGCGATGATCTGCCCGTTGCGAACCACGACCGCCCCGATCGGTACGTCGCCATGCACCTCGGCGGCACGGGCCTCGGCCAGGGCGAGCGTCATGAACCCGATGTCGTGTGCTGTAGCGGTCACTCCACCACCTCGACCGAACAGCGGACGCCTGGCACCTTGGACAACGTGGCGTCGACGGTGAGGAGCGTTGCCAGGTGTAGCTCGGCAAGGGCCAGGTACAACGAATCGTAGAAGGTCGCGTAGTCGCGTAGCTCGAATGCGCGATGCAGCAAGGGTGTCAGGCCAACTCGCCGGATGCGGCTTCGGGCGAGGTCGTCAAGGCATGAGTTGGCTTCGTGTGCCTGCAGCACGTTGCCGCGAACAAGGCTGCGCAGCGCATGGCCGACCTCGGCATCGAGATGGGCCGGGGCGATGAGATTCGGGGCGCCGAGCAACGCCTCAGCCGCCGTGCCGGTGCCATCGGTCAGTGCCTCGACCATCAAGCTGGCATCGACAACGGTCATCGCTCGCTGGCAAGGGCATCGAGAATCTGCTGGCGTGTCGGGCCGACACGACCCGGGCGTTCGGTGCGCTGCCGGGCGCGCTCGATCAGCTCGGCAGTGGACAACGTGGCCGCGGCGGCGGTGGCGAGCTCGGCCATGTAGGCCTGCAGTGACTGCCCCGCGTCGGCCGCTTTCGCGGCGAGACGTTCGACCACGTCCGGATCAAGATTGCGGATGATGATCTGCGTGGCCATGATGCCAATTTAGCATCACCCGGCAGAGATGGGTCTGGCGGTCCAGTCTTGGCGGAGGGGGTGGGATTCGAACCCACGGAGGGTTGCCCCTCACACGCTTTCCAAGCGTGCCGATTCGGCCGCTCTCGCACCCCTCCTGGCTGCGGAGCGACAGGGTAGCGCCCCCGCTAGCCTGTCGCTCACGTGCCCGGTGCTGCCGGGTGAGGTGGTGGCCGGGTCCTGTGCGACTGTCGCCCGGGAATCAGGTCAGGACCGGGAGGTAGCAGCCTTCAACGGTACCGACGGTGTGCCGCAGGCCGCCTGGTCATCACCTCACTCGGCAGCCCCGGGCACGGCCGCGTCCGCGCCCAGTTCCCGCCGGTCTTCGCCCCGCGTTTGCCCGGCATTTGCCCGGGTTTGGGTGGCGAGATCCTGCGCTGGCGGTGTTTGGCCGCCCAAAGTCGGGCGGGGGTGGTGGTCTGGATCGGGTTTGGGTGGCGAGTCCCTGCGCTGGCGGTGTTTGGCCGCCCAAAGCCGGGCGGGGTGGGGCGGGACGGGCTAGCGGCGTTGGTCAGCCAGGCGGTGGGCGCGCTGGGCCAGCTCGGGGACGCCCAAGGATTGGGCAAGGGCGTCGAACTCGGGCGTCGGTCCTCGCCACTCCCAGTCGTCGACGGCGCCGACCGGAGCCGAGAGATCCAGTGTGGCGATCGTCCGAAACAGCAGGGCCAGTTCCAGGTTGTCACGCAGGGTGACCGCCAGCTTCTCGGCGCCGCGCAGGCCGGGGATCTCCCACTCGGCGGAGCTACGCGGGATGTTTTCGATCCTGCCGAATTTGGCCAGCACGGTCGAGGCGCTCTTGGCTCCCCAGCCGGCGAGGCCCGGGAAGCCGTCTGCCGTGTCGCCAACCAGGCCGAGGTAGTCGGGGATCGACGCTGGCTCAATCCCGAACTTGGCGCGCACGCCAGCGTCGTCGATGATCTCGCCCTTGCGGCGATCGAACTGCACCACCCGCTGGCCACGCACGCACTGACCAAGGTCTTTGTCCGGGGTCACGATCATCACCCGTTCGACGCGCGGGTCAGCGTCGGCCAGTGCGGCGGCAGCTCCCAACGCATCGTCGGCTTCGAACTCGACCATCGGCCAGACGGTGAACCCGGCCGCCGCCAGGGCCTGTTCCATCAGTGGGATCTGCTCGAGAAGCTCGGGGTCCATACCGGCGCTGGTCTTGTATCCCGGCCACAGATCATTCCGAAAGCTTTCGATCACGTGGTCGCTGGCGATGCCGATGTGCGTGGCCCCCTCACTGATCAGCTGCAAGGTAGAGGCAACCACGCCAATTGCGGCTGCTGCAGGCCGCGGATCCGAATGCCGTGCTGCCGCACCGAAATGCTGACGGAACAACTCGTAGGTGCCGTCGACTAAGTGGATCTTCACTCAAGGAACCGTAGTGAGCAGATGGCCGGTCCGTGACCCCACGGCGCCGCACGCTGGCGCACTAGGTCACGGACGGTGCGGCGGACGTCGAGTGGGCAGGCCGGACGGGACGATCACCCCGCCACCGCGAAACCGCGCACGGACAACAGGATCGCCACGACGCTGCCGGCGCAGAGATAGGGCCCGAAGGCGATGTGCGAGCGCAATCGCAGTCGACGAGTTGCGACGCCGAGGATCCCACCGAGCGCGCCCAACCCGAAACCCAGGAACAATCCCACCGCCGCCGTTCGCCAACTGAGGTAGCCAAGAAACAGGCCGAGCAGCGGTGCCAGTCGAACATCGCCGAAACCCAATCCTCCACGGCTCAGGGCGTACAGCCCAGCCATCACGACCGCAAACGTGGCCGCCGTACCGACTGCCCAGAACAGCCGCTCTGGTTGATGGTGAACCAACGCTCCGATCACCAGCCACGGCGCACCGACAGCGGCGGTCAGCCAGATCAACCGCCGCGGCAGACGCTGCGTGCGCGCGTCGATCCAGCTGAGGGCGACGAGCCCGGCGATCCACACCCAGTAGCCGACGACCTCCCATCGCCAACCGATCCCGTCGAGCAGTGCCCAGGTCACCGCCGCGCCGATGAGGGTGGCGAGCAGCGCCAACCCAATCGCCTGTCTTGGCCGGATGGGCACGGTAGGCGCCGCGGCGGTCACGACGTCGTCAGGCTTCGATCGGTGGGATCGACCGAGACACGCTGCCCGTCCACACCGGTTGCCGCCGCTCGAGAAACGCCATGACACCTTCGCGCGCGTCGTCGGCAGCCATCACGATCCGGTGGGCGTCCGTCTCGGCGCGCTCTACAGCGGCCGCTTCCATCTCCCAGGTCCGCCACAGGATCGCCTTGCTCGCGGCAACCGATAACGGGGCGGTGTTGGCGGCGATGTCCGCGGCGAGGTCCAGCGCGGCGGGCAGCACATCGTCGTTGGGCAGCGCCCGGCTGCACAACCCCCACGCCGCAGCCTGCGCGCCGTCAAACGTCCGCCCGGTCAGCAGGATCTCGGCGGCCACGGCTTGGTTGGTGATGCGTGGCAGCGTCCAGTGTGAATAGGCATCGCCCAACACGCCGCGACGAACCTGGACGGCGGCGTACTTGGCGTCGAGGGCCATGATCCGGACGTCGCATTGCAGCGTGATGTTGAAGCCGACCCCAATGGCATGACCATTGATCGCCGCGATCACCGGCTTGCGAACTCGCCACGCAGGAAAGCGCACCGCCGCGGCGCTGAACTCGGTCTTGGTGCCCTGGCCGGCGAACGTATCGCCGCCGCGGCCCATGTCGGCTCCGGCACAGAAGGCCGGGGGCGTTCCGGTCAGCACCACGGCACGCACCGCGTCGTCGCCATCGCAGCGCTCGTAGGCGTCCGCGAGACCGGCGGCAATCTCGCCATTGAATGCATTGCGTGCCTCGGGGCGGTTCAGCGTGATCGTCGCCACGCCATCGGTCACGTCGAACAACAGGGCGCTACTCACCCGCCCATTCTGACCGCAGAAATTCGCCCGTCGAAGTGCGTCCCGACAGGTGAGACTGGAGCGATGTCCGACTCCGGCTCACGCTGGCGCGCCCTCGCGTCGCTGCTGCGCCCGCACCGCCGGCGGTGGGGGTTGCTTGGCGCGCTCGTGGCGATCGCAGCCGCGCTGTCGGTCAGCGGGCCGCTGGTGGTCCGTCGGATCGTTGATCGGGCCATCGATGGGACCACGCCGGCGACGATCGTGCGCCTCGCTGCGCTGTTCTTGGCCATCGCCATCGCTGGCCAAATCGTTGGACTGATCGTCACCTGGCTGGCGACCACCACGGCCTGGCAGACAACGAACGATCTCCGTCTGCGCCTGGCTCGCCACGTCTTGGGGTTGGATCACGAATTCCACCGCACGCACACGCCCGGTGAGCTGATCTCCCGCGTCGACGGCGACGTCACTGCGGTGAGCGATTTCCTCAGCATGGTCCTGCCGAAGGTGGCCACCACCGTGTGCGTCGTTACCGGCGTCGTCGCATCGCTGGCGTTCGTCGATTGGCGTCTGGCGGTGGGCGCGGCCGCGTACCTGACGTTGACAATCGTCGTACTGGTCCGCAGCCGCCATCGGGCGGTTGCCGAAGCGGGCGACGAGATGCACGCCACCGCCAAGCTGTACGGCGGAATCGAAGAGCGTTTGACCGCCGCCGAGGATCTGCGCGCCAACGGCGCCCTTGATCATGCGATGTGGCGCTTCGCCGGGGAAAGCGCCGATGTGATGACCTCGGCGATGCGCCGCGAGCGAGCCTTCCTACGGTTGTGGTGGCGACTCCAAGGCATGGTCGGCGGGGGAGCAGCGGTCGCCCTCGGCACCTCGGCCATCCTGGTGCCCCGAGGCGCGATCACGATCGGCACGGCGCTGCTGCTGTATCAGTACGTCAACCTGATCGAGCGACCGCTGGCGGAATTCGTCCACCAGCTGGAGACGCTGCAGAAGGCCAACGGGGCGATGGTGCGAGTGATCGATCTGCTGGCGATCCAGCCAACGGTGCTGGACAAGGGAACAGCGCCGTTCCCCGCCGACGCCCCGTCGATCGACTTTGCGCGCTGCTCGTTCCACTACGGCGACGACCAGACGGTGCTTGACGACATCACCGTGGCGATCCCCGGTGGGACCACGGTGGGCATCGTCGGTCGCACCGGGAGCGGCAAGACGACGCTGTCACGATTGGTGCTGCGACTCGTGGAAGTCACAGCTGGCGACGTCCGCATCGGCGGGGTGCCGATCGCCGAGATCGCGTTGACCGAGCTGCGCGCTCATGTCGCCCTGATCCCGCAGGAGGTAGAGCTGTTCGGCGCCACGGTGCGCGACAACGTGACCATGTTCGATCCACGGCCAACGGACGCTGCGGTGGCCGCCGCATTGTCCAACGCCGGACTTGCCGATTTGACCACCGACTTGGATCGCGTCCTGTCAGCCGGCGGCGGTGGGCTGTCGGCGGGCGAAGCGCAGCTGATCTCCTTGGCTCGGGTGTGGCTGCGCGATCCGTCGGTGATCGTGCTGGACGAGGCGACGGCGCGCATCGATCCGCAGACCGAGGCGATGCTGCACGCCGCGGTCACCGAATTGCGTCGCGGCCGGACGACGCTGATCATCGCCCACCGCTTGAGCACGCTGCGTGACGTCGACAAGATCCTGGTCGTTGACGCTGGTCGGGTGGTCGAATACGGCGACCGCGACACGTTGGCCGATGATGCCGAGTCGCGCTACCGACGGTTGTTGGACGCTGGCATGGAAGTCGTCGAATGAGCAACCCGTCGGTCTTCCGCGTCGCCCTGCGGTCCACCCGGCACGCCCGCGGTCGCTTCATCGTTGCTTGCGTCGCCTTCGGCGTGTTCCTCGTTGGTCCGCTGCTCACCGGGTGGTTGATCGGACGCGGCTATCACGCCGTGCAACTCGGCCAACGCAATCAAGCCCTGTGGTTTGCTGGCGGCGTCGTCGGTGCCGAAGCGATGCGGATGATCGGGCTGTACATCGGCGCGGTCTGTTGGAACCAGACGATCGTGCACATGGAAACGCTGATGCGGGCGAACATGCTGCACGCCCAAATGGCCAGCGGCGGGCCGTTGGCCGGTGCGCCCGTGGGCTCGGCGGGGCAGTCGATCACCCATTTCCGCGACGACGTCGACGACGTCGTGCAACTGGTCGACGGGCTGATCGATCTGAGTATCAGTGCCGTGCTGTTGGTGTTCTCCGGTGCACTTTTGGCCTCGATGAATACCGCAGCGGCGCTGGCGATCGTCGCCCCGCTGCTGGTGGTTGCCGTCGTCACTCGTATTCTCGACACGAAGATCAAGCAGTACCGCCGACAGGATCGCGCCGCCGCGGCTGCCGTGTCGGGGTTTGTTGGGGACCTGATGTCGGCCGCAACCACCGTGAAGGTCAACGACTCGGTCAGCCCAAGCATCGCCCGGATGGCCACCATCGCCGAGGTCCGGCGGCGCACGGCGGTCCGCGATCGACTGCTCGACGAGGGGATCATGACCTTCGGTCGTGGCATGGTCGATGTGGCCTTTGGCTGCGCCTTGCTCGCCGCCGCCGGGTCGATCGCCCGCGGCTCGTTCGGCGTGGCCCAGATCGCCGTGTACGTCGCCGTGTTGGGCACGATGGGTTTCGTGCCGCGGATGATCGGTCGAGTGATCGCCCGACGCAAGCAAACCGGGATCGCCTTGGAACGAATGAGCGCGCTGGTGGCCGACACCGACCGAGACCATCTGGTGCGTGCCCACCGAATACCGATCGACGATGGCGATGATCGCAGCCGACCGCCCGTGCGTCGTCCACAACGGGTCCCGCTGGCCGTGCTGCGCGTCGATCGTCTGAGCGCCAGGTACCCAGGCGGCGCTGGTGTCAGCGATATCAGCTTCGCCGTGCAACGCGGCTCATTCACGGTGATCACTGGGCCAATCGGTTCGGGAAAGACCACGCTGCTGCGCGCCATGTTGGGCTTGACCGCAGCCACGGAGCAGTCGGGAACGGTGGCATGGAACGGGGTCGTGCTCGACGATCGTGCCGCGTTCTTGATTCCGCCGAACGCTGCTTATCTGCCGCAGGTGCCGCAGCTGATCAGCGACTCGCTGGCCGACAACGTCGCCCTCGGCGCGTCGACCGACGAGCAACTGCGGATCGCCCTGGAACTCGCTGAATTGGACGATGACCTGGAGGTCTTTGCCGGCGGAACGGCAACGATGATCGGCCCTCGCGGTCTGCGACTGTCCGGTGGTCAGCGCCAGCGTGTTGCCACGGCGCGAGCCCTCGTGCACGCACCCGAGTTGGTTGTCCTCGACGATCTGTCCAGCGCACTCGATGTCGAGACCGAGTCACGATTGTGGGACAACCTGGCCAACGCCGGGATGACCGTGATCGCCGTCTCGCACCGCGCGGTGGCGTTCAATCGAGCCACGACGGTGCTGCGGCTGACCGACGGGCGCCTCGCCGTCTGACCGCCTGGCATGGTTCGGCCGGAACCTCGTCCGGGTACGGTTCGTCAAACCTTCTATGAGTGATTCGCAATTTCCCCCTCCGAGTCCACCCGTCCCACCCCTGCCGCCGGTCCCACCGGTCCCGGCCGCGCCGCCTACCACCCCACCCGCCGGTAGGAGTCGCGGTATGTGGGCGGTGGCCGCGGTGCTGGTCGCTGCCTTGGTCGGCGGTGGCGCTTTTCTCCTCACGAGGTCGGACGACAAGGACAGCGAGGCGAAGACCACCACCGCTGAGTCGGTCGAGGTGACCGGCGATTCCACAGACAGCACCGACGACACAACGGGGACGACGAAGGTCACGACGAGCGAGGTTGTCAAGGACGCTGATGCCGTACGGGCCGAATGCCGCGGGGTGTCCGACGCAGTCCAGGCGATGCAGGACGCTCGTGAACGTGCGTCGGATCTCGAGCCGCAGACCGACGCCGATGTTCCGGCGGCCAGAGCGGTGCTGCTGGACATTCTGGACGAGGGCGTACTGGCGGCGATCACCCACCTGCGCCCCGTCGTCACCGCCGTGCAGGGCAACGACGCTGCCAGCGCGGCGACAGTCAAGCAGGCTGACGCCTATCTCGCGGCGATGGACACCGCCGAGGCCTCGTCGGTGTCGATGCGCGACGCGATCGCCGAGGCCAAGACGATTCAAGATCTGATGGATGCGGTGGAGCTTCAGGTGTCCGACAAGCCGCTTGACCTTGAACAAGCGAAGTACTCACTGCTCACTCAGGCGATCGTCGATCTGGATGTTGACTGCGCCACCATGGTCGACGACCTGAATAGCTCGTCGCCCGGCAACTGACCTCCAGATCAACGAGGTGGCATTGTTACCGTGCAGTAAACTCCGCCGCCATGCGCGAGATCCTTGACGCCATCCAGTCCGGTGCCAGTAGCGGCGACATCGCTGCCCTGCCGATTCCCGAGTCCTATCGGGCGGCGCACATCCTGAAATCCGACGAGCAGATGTGGGCCGGTGTGGCGTCGAAGGACAAAGACCCGCGGCGCAGCGTGCACGTCGGCGACGTCGTCACCCCCGAACTGGCCCCCGACGAGGTCTACGTCGCGGTGATGGCCAGCAGCATCAACTTCAACACCGTGTGGTCGTCGATCTTCGAGCCGGTGTCCACCTTCGGGCCGATGGCCCGCCTAGCCCGCGAAAGCGAATGGGCGAAGCGCCACGATCAGCCGTTTCAGGTGATCGGCAGCGACGCGGCGGGAGTAGTGCTCAAGATCGGTTCGGCGGTGCGCAACTGGAAGCCGGGCGATCGGGTCACGGTGCATTGCAACCATGTCGACGACCAAGACCAGTCGGCGCACAACGATTCGATGATGGCCGCCAACCAGCGGATCTGGGGCTACGAAACCAACTTCGGCGGGCTCGCTGATCTGGCGGTGGTCAAGGCCAACCAGCTGATGCCGAAGCCGGAACATTTGACCTGGGAGGAAGCGGCGGTCAGCGCGCTGTGCAACTCGACCAGCTACCGGATGCTCGTCGGGCGCAACGGGGCACGGATGAAGCAGGGCGATGTTGTGCTGATCTGGGGTGCCACCGGGGGGATCGGCGCCTACGCCACGCAGTACGTGTTGAACGGCGGTGGCATTCCGGTGTGCGTCGTCTCCAACGCCGACAAGGCCCAGATCCTGCGCAACATGGGCGTCGAGGCGATCATCGATCGGTCAGCCGCTGGCTACCAGTTCTTCACCGACGACGGCGCGCACGACGAAGCCGAATGGCGTCGCCTGGGCAAGGACATCCGCGCTCTTGTCGGCGAGGACCCGGACATCGTCTTCGAGCACCCCGGCCGGCAGACGTTTGCCGCATCGATGTATGTGGCCAAACGCGGCGGGACGGTGGTGACCTGCGCGGCCACCAGCGGGTTCATGATGGAGTTCGACAACCGCCATTTCTGGATGCGGCTGAAGACCCTGATCGGTAGCCACTTCGCCAACTACAAGGAAGCCTGGGAAGCCAACCGACTGATCGCCAAGGGAATGATCCATCCGGTGATGTCGCAGGTGTTCACCCTGGAGCAGACCGGCGAGGCCGCGTACCAGGTGCATCACAACATGCACGAGGGCAAGTTGGGTGTGTTGTGCCTGGCGCCCGAGGAAGGCTTGGGCGTCACCAACCCCGAACTGCGCGATCAGTTGGGCGACAAACTCCACCGCTTCCGCCGCTAGCCCCTCAGCGCGCCGCGCCGCGGGTACGGGATTACCCCGTACCCGGGTAATCCCGTACCCGCGCCGAGACGCGTGGTCTCCGTCGGCCCGCGGCGTTGGCGGGTGTCGCCGCCGGCGGGCATGATTGGAGCATGCTGCTGACCGAGATCGACCACGTTGCTATCGCCGTCCGTGACCTGGAGGCGGCGATCGAGTATTACGCAAAGGCGTTCGGTGCCGAGGTCCACCATCGCGAGATCGTCGACTCGGATGGCGTCGAAGAAGCACTGGTCAAGGTGGCCGACAGCTATATCCAGCTGACCGCCGCCACCCGCCCGGACAGCCCGATCGCCAAGGCGATCGAGAAGCGTGGCGAGGGCCTGCACCACATCGGCTACCGCGTCGACAACTGCCAGGAAGCGTTAGATGCAATGGTCGCCGCCGGCGCCACCCCGATCGACAAGGCGCCGCGCCCCGGCAGCCGCGGAACGACCGTGGCGTTCATCCACCCGAAGGGCAGCTTCGGAACCCTGATCGAACTCGTCCAAGAGAACCCCGGCGCAGCCCACTGACCGCGAACGCTACGAGCCGGGTCATGAGCGTTCGGTTACTGGCGGGTAGGTGTTCGGCGTATCCTGGTGGTGACTACTAGGGAGGATGACCATGGCCGGTTCGTACATCGTTGCAGGGGCCCGCACGCCGATTGGCAAGATGAGCGGGGCGTTGGCCTCGTTCAGCGCTGCTGACCTGGGCGGCTTTGCCATCAAGGCTGCGCTCGAGCGCGCTGGCGTGTCGCCCGAGGAAGTCGAGCACGTGCTGATGGGCCAGGTGTTGATGGCTGGTCAGGGACAGGTCCCCGCCCGGCAGGCAGCGGTCAAGGCTGGCGTGCCGATGAGCGTCCCGGCGGTGAACATCAACAAGGTCTGCCTGTCGGGGATCAACACGATCTACCTCGCCGACCAGATGATCCAGGCCGGCGAAGCCGACGTCGTCATCGCCGGTGGGATGGAGAGCATGACCAATGCCCCGTACATCGCCAGCGGGGCCCGCGGAGGGTTCAAGTACGGAAACACCGAGTTGGCCGACGCGATCATCAAAGACGGTCTGTCGTGCGCCTTCGACGCCTGCCTGATGGGCCTGGGCACCGAGCGCTACGTCGACGGTTCGATCACTCGCGAACAGCAGGACCAGATGGCCGTGGTGTCCAATGAGCGGGCCGCCAACGCGATCAAGGACGGCCGCTTCGACGACGAGATCGTCGCCGTGTCGATCCCCCAGCGCAAGGGCGAGCCGATCCTGGTCGAGACCGACGAAGGCGTCCGCCCTGGCACGACGATGGAGAGCCTGGCCGGGCTGAAGCCGGCGTTCGACAAGAACGGCACGATCACCGCGGCGAATGCCTCGCAGATCAGCGATGGTGGATCCGCGTTGGTGCTGATGAGCGAGAAGGCTGTCGATGCCCGCGGCGTCACCCCGCTTGGCCGTGTGGTCGGCTATGGGATGGTGGCCGGGCCGGACAACGCCTCGCTGTTGCACCAGCCGAGCCGGGCGATCCAACGTGCCTTGCAGCGCGCCGGCAAGAACCAGAGCGACATCAGCCTGTACGAGATCAACGAAGCCTTCGCCGCGGTCGGCATCGCCTCGATGGCCGAGCTGGGGATCACCGATGAAGTGGTCAACGTCAACGGTGGGGCGATCGCCCTGGGGCACCCGATTGGGATGAGCGGTAATCGCATCGTGCTGACCCTGTTGCACGAACTGAAGCGGCGCGGCGGTGGGATGGGTGCCGCAGCTCTGTGCGGCGGCGGCGGCCAGGGTGATGCGATGTTGGTCGAAACCGTCTGACACGGGCCCGAGTCGGGTTGAAAACCTCACCGATCGCTCACGCAGTAAATGTTGCGATCACATTACGATTGATGTAACATAAGCGTCATAAACACTGTCGTGGTCATCATCGACCACGGCAGTGCGATCTGAAACACCATCGCTGTCGTCGGCCCGTCCGCCCGCTACCGGCAGCAGCGATGGTGTTTCAGTGCTTTTCAGCCGCTGATCTCGCGGCGCCCTTCAAGGGCCCGGCCCAGGGTCAGCTCGTCGGCGTATTCCAGATCGCCACCCACTGGGAGGCCGCTGGCGATGCGCGTCGTGCGGATCCCCCACGGCTTCAGCATCCGCGCCAGGTACATCGCCGTCACCTCGCCCTCGGTGTTCGGGTTGGTGCAGATGATGACCTCTTGCACGCCTTCCGGTTCGATGCGCGCAAAGAGCTCGCGGATCTTCAGATGCTCGGGACCGACACCTTCCAGCGGACTGATCGCCCCAAGCAGCACGTGGTAGCGACCACGGTATTCGCCGGTGCGTTCCAAGGCAACGATGTCGCGCGATTCCTCGACGACGCAGATCGTTGTTGGATCGCGGCGTTCGTCCAGGCACACCGGACAGAACTCCCCTTCGGCGACGTTCCAACATCGTGAACAGAATCGGACGCGGGCCTTGGCCTCGTCGATCGCCGCCGACAAGCGGTGCACGTCGTCGGCAGGGATCTTCAACAAGTGAAAGGCAATCCGCTGGGCGGACTTCGGGCCGATCCCCGGGAGCCGACCGAGTTCGTCGATCAGCGTCTGGACTGGAGCGGTGTACACGGCGGCCATCTAGAAACGTGCCATCTATTCGTCGATCTTGATCGCCCCGGGAAACGCCTGATGAAGACGATCGACGGGGGAGATGACGTCGTCCGGTGGAACATCGACCAGTTCGTCCAGATCGATGTCCTCGTCATCATCCGTTGATTTGGCCACCGCTGCGGGCCGCATGGCGATCACGTTTGACGACCCGATCGGCAGATCGTCGGGGTCGTTGCTGTTTCGTACCGAGAGTGAGATGGTGACCGCGCCGCCGAGCAGGCCCTGAATCACTCGCTCGACATCGCCGCGGCAGTCATCGCAGCGCTGGCGATGTGGCTCGTTCGGCGCAGCGATCCGCAGCGTGCTGCCCTCGCCGCCAAGAACGGTGGTGCCTGCGTACATCGGCTTGGCCAGACCGCGCAAGGCCGGAAGAATCTCCGAGGCCCAGATCTTCGCGGCGCGAGCCGCCAAATCGCCGTCCGAGACGCTGGGCGACGCGCTGGGCGACGCGGCAACGGCGGGCTGCGCTGGTTGGGAGTCAGGCGGCGCTGGTGTCGGACGGATCGTCGCGGGGGCGGGACTCGGATCACTCGCCGTGGAGGAGGGGCCGCTTGGTGCCGCCGCCAGATTCACCGGGTGCATCGTCGCATCTTCGGCTCCCACGGAAGGACCGGCTGTCGCTGGCGGTGTGGTGGCCGGCTCGGCCGTCGCCGGTGGTGACGCGACGGCCGCGTGCTGCGCGCCGGACGGCTCGCGCCGTGCCGCCCGTCCGCCCAACACTGCCCGCCCGGTGGTCGGGTCGGTGGGCGCTGGCGCCGCGGCGACTGCTCCGGCGGCGACTGTTCGCTCGAGCCGATCGATGCGTTCGACAAGCGTGGCCAAATCGACCTGCGTCGGTCGATGGGTGAGCTGCACCAGGGCGACCTCGAGCAACAGCCGCGGATCCGGCGCATGGCGCATCTCGACGATCATCTCGCCCAGCCGCTCCATGGCCCGCACCAACGTCGCCGCGCCGACACGCTGGGCGAGGTCGGCCACCTCGGTCTGGCGGGCCGATGTCAGCTGGACAAGTTCGGGGGCCATCAGCGACAAGAAGCAGTCCCGCAGATGACGGATCAGATCGTCGGTGAGCGAGCGGACGTCGCGCCCGTTGCCCATCGCGTGGGCCACGACGGTCAGCGCCCGGCCCGGATCGTGCTCGATGAGCGCCTCGATGAACTCGTCCATCGGCACGGATTCCAAGGCGATTCCGCCGCCGGCAGCAACCAGCTCGAGCGCCGACACCGTGTCGCGCGCTGAGCCGCCGCCTTGCACCAGTACGGACTCGAGGGCGGCCTCGTTGAGCTCGATCCCCGCGTCGCCGGCCAGCCAGCGGATGTGGTCTTCTAACACGTCCATCGACAGCAGATGGAAGGTGAGGTGCTGGGTGCGGCTGCGGATCGTCTCGCTGACCTTCTGCGGGTCGGTGGTGGCCAGCACGAAAACGACATGCGGTGGCGGCTCCTCCAGCGTCTTCAGCAGCGCCGCTTCGGCTGCCTTGGACAGCATGTGGACCTCGTCCAAGATGTACACCTTGTGTCGCCCGGGCGTGCCCAGCGCCGCTTTTTCGATCAGGTCACGCATCGCGTCGACGCCGTTGTTGCTGGCCGCATCGAGCTCGTGAACGTCGTAGCTGGCGCCGCGTTCCACGGCGATGCACGATTC
>Ga0073899_10000053_pt1 | contig 96582 bp, 87 predicted proteins | sample KloWWTmetaKNB5Ph_FD_88975 | JGI IMG/M metagenome (GOLD analysis project Ga0073899, IMG submission 88975) | Active sludge microbial communities from Klosterneuburg, Austria, studying microevolution and ecology of nitrifiers - Klosterneuburg... | ecosystem: Engineered > WWTP > Aerobic digester >... | reverse complement strand
TGGGTGAGATGTACGTAATTCATTCGTGGCAACTTTGACTTGGCGGTCTAGGGGCTCGGATGCTAGTGCATCTCGCCCTTCTACCCAATTAATCAAAATTGCACTTCGAACTTGAACTCGCGAAAAGTTTGGAGCGCTACCAGCCTGATTTATCTGCTACGCATGCTGTAGGGTTTTGCGCAAGCGTTCGTCATGCCGACTTCATGGCTAAAAAATTTAAGGAAGTGGGATTAAAAGCCGAAGTCTTGCTGGGTGAGACCCCTTCCAAGATTCGTGATCAGCGAGTTCAAGATTTTCGGTCTGGGCAAATCACATTTCTTTTCACAGTCGATGTTTTCAGTGAAGGTGTGGACATTCCCGAGATAAACCTTGTTCTTTTCCTACGGCCAACGGAAAGTCTTACCGTATTTCTCCAGCAACTTGGACGTGGGCTGCGCCATTACCCTGAGAAGGATTGCCTAACCGTTCTCGATTTTGTCGGGCAGTCTCATCGCAAATATCGGATCGACCGGAAATTTAGCGCACTCCTTCGGACTCAGCGACGTCGGATTGATCAAGAAATTGAAAAGGATTTCCCAAATTTACCTCCTGGCTGCAACATCCAACTTGAGCGAGTTGCCCGAGAACATATCCTGCGTAACATCACCGAAAGTTTAGGAAATCTTAATCACTTCATTCCAGAAGTGATTCGCACTTTTACAGTAGAGACTGGCTTGCCACTAACTTTTGCCAACTTCGTCGAATCGACCGGACTCACACCTCTTGAGATCTTGCGGAGTAAGACATGGACTGAATGGAAAAAAGTGGCGAACCATGAGCTTCCTCCCCCAGATCCAGATCTGCAAGCAACGCGGAAAGCATTGCGACGCATTATTTTGCGTACTGATCCAGATCGACTCGACCAACTCATCCATCTATCTTCTTTGAATGCTGCCGAACCCACTACCTCTTACGGATTTAACGAACAGGACTCAGCAGCTCTTCACTACCTCCTCTGGGGGCAGAAAGGTGAAAAAATCGGTGTTAGTTCATATCAAGAATCTTTCCAAAAATGGAGAGGTAATGAGTGTAGCAACGACGATTTAATAGAAATCGCAACTTGGCGGAAGAGCGTTCATCCTTATCCAACACCACTAGTTGTTTTGCCCGGAAACGCGAAACTTCGACTACATGCAGCCTATGGCCTTTCAGAAATAAAATCTGCCTTCGGACTTAATAATTTGGATCAGGCTGGTCCGATGGGAGTAGGAGTGATTTACATAAAATCTCTGAAGGTTTACCTTCACTTAGTTACCTTCAAGAAGGAAGAGCGAGACTTCGCTCCAACGACCCGCTACCAAGATTATTTGATTAGTCGCACCCGCATTCATTGGGAAAGCCAAGCTGCAACGACACAAGCAACTACAACCGGACAAAATTACGTGCACTTCAAAGAACGTGGTTACACAATTTTATTTTTCGCGCGCCAAGAAAAACGTATTGAAGGTGAAACATCCCCATTTATTTTTCTTGGAGCGGCAACCAACTTGATTTCAGCTGAGGGCAATCGACCTATCGCTATGGTATGGGACCTTGAACATCCTGTACCTGCAGAGCTTTTCGAAGAGGCTCGCGTAGCATGATGCACATGCTGGCAGTAACCTGAGAAATTGAATTAACCTGATTTGCAGGCGTTCCTTAACTGCATAGCATCCAGAGAAAAAATGCATTGAAACAATTGCAGACAAAAAGGCACACAGCGAATGACCACGCAGAAATACGACTCCATCCGTCTCGAAGCGGACCGCTATCCATTCGGCATGACAGTGGTACCGCGCTTCGCTGACATGGATATGCTGAGACACATCAACAACCTCGCGCTGGCTGAATATCATGAGGAAGCACGGGTTCGTTTTCTGTCGGATATCTTTGGTAACGACTTGCTCTTCCGTAAGCGGAATTACCGCCTGCTGGTAGCAAAGGCCAGCTATGACTATCTGCACGAGGCGCATTATCCGCAGCCATTGGAGGCGCGAGTCGGCGTTGTCCACATTGGCAATTCTTCCTTTGAACTGGCTCTGGCTCTGTTTCAGGAAGGTCGCTGCGTTTGCCTCGCCGATGTGGTGGCGGTCCATGTGACGGATAACGGCCCGGCCCCCCTGCTCGCCGAACTGAAGACGAAATTGCAGTCCCGGCTCTTGCGACGGGATTGATCACGCATGAATTTACGTGAGTCGGAGCAGGATTAAATTGGGCATCATCCAAAAACAACATGACACAAAACGGAGTTGGAATAGTGAAAAGCCATTCATCTCCGTTCCAGGGAGAAACATCTGTGTATTTCGGTGAACGATTCAACAGTTACAGTCACCTGTTCGGCTTGTTGCTTGCACTGGTCGGAACAGTGATCCTGATTGTGCGGGGCGCCCAGCAGGCCGATGTCTGGAAGATCGTCAGCTTTTCCGTCTATGGCGCCACGCTGATCCTGATGTACGGCTTCTCCACGCTGTATCACAGCATGCGCGGCGAAGTGAAGACCTTCTTTCGCAAGCTCGATCACAATGCCATCTATTTACTGATAGCCGGCACCTATACGCCATTCACGCTGGTCAGCTTGCGCGGGCCATGGGGTTGGTCGTTGTTCGGCATCGTCTGGGGGCTGGCGCTGGTCGGCATGGTGCAGGAGTTTTTGCTGGGTCGACGAATCCGCGGACTTTCGCTGATGATCTACATTCTGATGGGCTGGGTTGCGTTGGTTGCTGTGATGCCGCTCATTGAGGCGCTGACACCAACTGGCTTTTTGTGGCTTATTGGCGGCGGTGCGCTGTACACGATCGGCATCGTGTTCTACGTGTTCGACAATAAATACACCCACTGGCATGGCATCTGGCATCTATTCGTGATCGGCGGTAGTACCGCCCATTACGTGGCCATCCTGTTATATGTTGCCTGAAGAGTCGAATTTCAAATACAGCAGGGCTTTGCAATAGAATCTGGGAGCCCTGTCGTTGTTCCCGGAGCATTCTTGCTATTTGCGCGGGGAAAGCGATGTACTTCGGAAAAGATGACCACTGCTAACCGATGCTTTTCTCCTCGCCATTTTTTCTGTTTCTGTTTTTGCCGCTGGCACTGCTCGTGGTATCGGCGGGGCGCGGTCGCTGGCAGGATTTTTCCCTGCTGGCATTCAGCGCACTGTTCTATTTCTGGGGCGAGCCGCGCTTCTTTTTTGTTGCGCTGGGCTCCGCCGTCGCCGATTACTTCATCGCCAATATCATTTATGCCAGTCACGGTACGCGCAAGGCGCGGCATTTTCTGACACTCGGCATCATCCTGAATATCGGCCTGCTGTTCGGCTACAAATACCTTGATTTCTTCATCACCGCACTGAACATACCGCTGGCAGGTCTGGGTGTAGCACCGCTCGGCCTGTGGCGTGTTGCCCTGCCGATCGGCCTGTCGTTCATCGTCTTCGAGAAAATCACCTATCTGGTCGATATCCATCGCGGACGCGGCGCACCTGCCCCATCGCTGGGCCGCTACCTGCTCTACGTCCTGTTGTTCCCCAAGCTGCTGGCCGGGCCGATCATCAAGTATCACGATATCGCCGATCAACTGACATCGCGTCGGCAGAGCCTCGACGACTTCTTCATCGGCGGCCGACGCTTCCTGCTCGGCCTCATCAAGAAAGTACTGATCGCCGATACGCTGGCCGAGATCGCCGATGCCGTATTCGGCATGCCGCTCCACCTGCTCGGTTTCAACCAGGCGTGGATTGGCGTGCTGTGCTTCACCTTCCAGATCTACTTCGATTTTTCCGCATACTCCGACATGGCCATCGGACTGGCGCGGATGTTCGGTTTCCGCCTGCTGGAAAACTTCAACATGCCATATATCGCAGCGAATTTCACCGAATTCTGGCGGCGCTGGCACATCTCGCTATCGACATGGATCCGGGAATACCTGTACTTCCCGCTGGGCGGCAATCGTGGCAGCACAGCGCGCACCTATTTCAATCTATGCCTGTGCTTCCTGCTCTCGGGTTTGTGGCACGGCGCAAGCTACACGTTCATCCTGTGGGGCGCGTATCACGGCGTGTTCATGGTCTGCGACAAGCTGTTCTGGCTTAATGTCAGCAAGCGCCTGCCGCGATTGGTCAATGTCATGCTGACGTTTGTATTCGTGATGCTTGGCTGGATCATCTTCCGCGCCAAAACACTGCCACAGATGAACGATATGATTGAAGCCATGCTGAGCCCCGGGCGCGATGGCATCACCCTTTACATGACCAGCAACGTCTGGCTGGCGCTTGGTGTGGCCGCGATGCTGAGTTTCCTGCCATGCTGCGGATGGTACGAAGCGCTGCTGAATGGTTGGCGCAGCTGGCGCTCCGCCCGTCTCGTTGAAAACTGGTTGTTGGGTGCGCTCTCATTGTTTGCACTGGGCAAGGCGGTGACCGTGACCTTCAACCCGTTCCTGTATTTCCGTTTCTGATGATGAAGCCCAAGTCATGCTGAAATTTCTCGAACGACTGCCGCTAGCCATCGTCTTCACTGTTCTTGGTGCGGGCTTCGTGCTGGGGACTTTGGTTATGACCGTGCCTCTGTTTCGCCTGGGTCTTCACGCCCACGATGCGCCGCCACTGGCGGGAATGCAGATTCATTGGGCCAGTCCGCGCTTCTCGCTAAAGGGCGTCATGGATGGCTCATTCCAGAAGTCGACGGAGCAGTTGCTGGAAGATGTGTTTCCCTTGCGCGCCGCGATTGTTCGCGCCACCAATCAGGTCTACTACAGCCTGTTTGCGCGCTCGTACATGTATCACAATGAAATCATCATCGGCAAGCAGCAGTATCTGTATGAAACGGTGTATTTGATGCACTACTGCAATGTGTTGCACGAAAAATATACGCAGGAAGAGTTTGATCAATGGGCAAAAAATATCGAAAGTCTTGGGGATTTTTTTGCGAAACGCGGGCAGACATTCCTGTTTGTCTTGACGCCATCGAAAGCCGCTTATTATCCTGAATACATCCCGCAGTGGCTTGGCTGCAATCCACAGCCGCCACGTCCGGATTACCTGCTGGCGGCTGCGGCGCTGACACGCACACATGTGCCGTACATTGATCTGAGCAAGCTGGTGATTGACGGCAAGGGCAAATATCCTCTGCCGCATTTCAATCGTGGCGGTACGCACTGGAGCATGCTGGCGGTCGCCCTGTCTGCACGCGAGATCGCCGCAAAAATTTCGGCGCAGGGAAAATGGCAGCTTCCCGAAGTCCGCTTTTCATACAGCATCGACAATCATCCTGATGGTATCGACACTGATCTGCTTGATGTGCTTAACCTGTGGTCACCGAGCCGGAACTATCCCACTGCCAGAGTAACCTTTACGCAGGCAGTGGTGAGCAAACCACGCGCACCGCGCATTGCCATTGTCGGCGGCAGCTTCATGGGCCAGATGTATAACGCACTGCGCGAAACGAACATGTTTGAACGTGTCGATTATTATTTCTATCTGGTGATGGAACATGTCAGCCATCCCTGGCTGCCGCCGCCGACACCCTCGCCGTATTCCGCTGAGTACTACCGCGAACTGCTTGCCGCCGATATCGTCATTCTTGAAGAGAATGAGAGCAATCTAAAATCGCCGCATGTCAGGGTACTTGAGGAGGCGCTGGCCAGATATGCCGGGGGTGCGGAGCCGGAGGGCGGCCAGAAATATTTCATCAAGGGTAAGCTGAAGCCATGCACTTCGGGAACACGCAGTAATTGTTGATGCGCTGCCATATTCACAAACGTCATTCAAGGGTAGACTGCCCTGCTACTGTCCTGTGAGCGTAAATCATGAACCCTTCGCAACCGTTCACCGATGCCGATCTTGATCGGCTGGAAGAACTGCTTGAATCCCCTGTTTTCAAGGGGGAGGCACTGCAGCTTGACGAATTGCAGGCGCTGATCTGCGCCGTAGCCAGCGGCCCGGAACTGGTTCCACCAAGCGTCTGGCTGCCAGCCGCGCTCGGCGATCAGCCAGAGTTCACCAACGAGACCCAGGCGAGCGAGGTCACCGATCTGGTGATGCGTTTCTACAATACGGTCATTGAAGAACTAATGGAAGGTGACGCCTGGGAGCTGATACTTTATCCCGGTGAGGGCGATGGTGAGGAACTCGATTTTGCCGCCTGGGCCGACGCTTATATCTACGGTAGTCAATTGGGCGCCGACTGGTTCGAAGCGGCCGGTGAATATGCCGAAGATCTGTCAGATTTGCTGCAACCGTTCTTTCTGCTCAACGGCATGCTCAAGGAGGATGCGGAAAAACACCACGAGTCCTGGATGTCGACGGCGCAGGAAGCGCAGGCCATCGAGCATGCGCGCGAGGATCTGCCGGAACTGGTTTCATCAATTTTTGATTTCTGGCGTGCGAAGCAACACTCAACTGAAACGATCCGCCACACGGAGCCAAAGGCTGGCCGCAACGATGCATGCCCTTGCGGCAGCGGCAAGAAATACAAGCAGTGCTGCGGCAGCCCGGAAAAATTGCATTAAGAAAACGCTGAACAAGTCAAAATTTTGCTATTCCAGCGAAAGTGGGAATGACTTGATCAGTGTTCCTTGATAAGGCTATTTTTCACCCTATCGCCACTCTCTCGCGGTAGTACTTCTCAAATATTCCTGTCCGGGATATTGCGATGAAAACAGATACGTAACGGGGTCAATACGGTACTCCGCATGCTCCATATTTATGCGCAACCCATTGTTAAGCCTATCCTTATAATCCATTTTTAGAAGAGTTTTCATGCAAGTAACCTTTAACGAACTTCTTGACCGTACCCGTGCCCGCGACCCGGGAGAACTGGAATTCCATCAGGCAGTAGAAGAGGTTCTTGAGACCCTCTGGCCGTTCCTTCAAAAGAACCCGAAATATCAGGATCACGCCCTGATGGAGCGTCTGCTGGAACCGGAACGTATCATCCAGTTCCGCGTATCCTGGGTCGACGACAAGGGTAAGGTTCACGTCAACCGGGGCTTCCGTGTACAAATGAACAGCGCGATTGGTCCGTATAAGGGTGGGCTACGCTTCCATCCATCGGTAAACCTCGGCATCCTGAAATTTCTTGCCTTTGAGCAGACACTCAAAAATGCACTTACCACACTGCCTATGGGCGGTGGCAAGGGCGGTTCGGATTTCGACCCGAAAGGCCGCAGCGATAATGAAGTCATGCGTTTCTGTCAGGCATTCATGTCCGAGTTATACCGTCACATCGGCCCGAACCTTGACGTACCGGCGGGCGATATCGGCGTCGGCGGCCGCGAAGTTGGTTTCATGTACGGCATGTACCGCAAGTTGAGCAACGAAGTCACCGGCACCTTTACCGGTAAGGGCATCAGTTTCGGCGGCAGTCTGATCCGCCCGGAAGCGACGGGCTATGGTCTCATCTACTTTGTGGAAGAAATGCTGAAAACGCGTAACCAAACCTTCGAAGGTCTGCGCATCGCGGTCTCCGGTTCAGGGAATGTTGCCCAGTACACCGCCGAACGCGCCATGCAATACGGTGCGAAGATTGTGACATTCTCCGATTCCGACGGTACCGCACACAACCCGGATGGCTTCACCGAAGAACAATGGAAGCTGTTGATGGATGTGAAAAATGAGCGTCGTGGGCGTCTTCAGGAATTCGCCAGTGAAGCCGGCGTGAAATTTATTGCCGGCGTCAAGCCATGGGAATTCCCCTGCGATATTGCGCTACCGTGTGCAACGCAGAACGAACTCGATGAGCATGATGCGCGCACATTGATAGAAAACGGCTGTTTCTGCGTTGCCGAGGGCGCCAATATGCCTTCAACATTAGCTGCCGTGCACATATTCCAGGCGGCAAAAATCCTCTATGCCCCGGGCAAGGCTTCCAACGCCGGTGGCGTTGCAGTGAGTGGGCTGGAAATGGCGCAAAACAGCATGCGTACATCCTGGGTGCGTGGTGAAGTGGATGCCCGTCTGCAGAGCATCATGGTTAACATCCACCATGCCTGCCAGCACTGTGGTCACAAGGGTAACCATACCGATTACGTCAGTGGCGCCAATATTGCCGGCTTTGTCAAAGTGGCGGACGCCATGATGGCGCAAGGCATTTTGTAAGAGAGCGCTTGCCATCACGGTAAGGAAGGTGCTGAGAAAGTCATAAAGCCGCCATTCCTGTTTTTGTGGGAGTGGCGGCTTTGTTTTTGACTGTCGGCCGATTCGTAGGTGCTACACCAGTTCGTCGACCAGCCCCCATTCGAGCGCCGTAGCGGCGTTAATGCGCCGCGCCGAAAGTGCCAGCCAGGCAGTACGCTGACGGCCGATGCGCCGTGGCAGGCTGATGCAGCCGCCGGCGCCGGGGATCAGGCCGAAGCGGATTTCCGGCAACTGAAAAAAAGTTTTGTGTGCCGCCGTCACGCGTTGTGCAAAGGACGGTATCTCAATACCGGCACCGATGCAGGCGCCATGTAAATGGAATTGAAGCCGTGCCGCACATTGTGTCACTAGTGTGGCGGGCAGGCGCAGACTGCGGATGGCGTGGGCGCTCGCCGGATCGGGTGTCGTGCCGAATTCGCCGAGATCTCCGCCGATGCTGAAGCAGTCGCCATTGCCTGTAATCCGTACGGTTTCGATCGTTGGGTCGGCGACGACGAGCTGCAATGCTTCGACGAAGGCATCGCGCATCTCGATCGACAAGGCGTTGCGCTGCACCGGACGATTCAGACAAATACCAAGATGATTTTCCTGCCGCTCGATCAGTACAGCCGGGATGCTATCGGAAATTTCGGGGGGCGGTACCGGTGGATTTTTTGCCGACCAGCGTCTGAATTCAACGCCACCCTGCAGTGTGGCGTAGGCCAGCGATTCAACAAGCAAAGCCTGGGCGATGGGCAGATTTTCCGTGGCACGCAGAACCTGCACCAGCGTCATCGCGGCGAGTGGGGCACGCTCGATGTTGGCGAGTAACGGCGTGGCAGCTTCAGTGCGGTCGACCACGACATCATAGATATCGCGCCATGGGTCAGTGGTGGCATCGTCGATGACGATGGCGATGACCGGGCATGCCTGGCGCAGTAGCCAGGCAGCAACCATCCGGCGTTCGTCCATGCCCGGGTTTCCAACGCAATGTCCCGATTGCACCAACAGGCAGGGGTATTTCTCGAACGGTGATGGCGTTGCCGAGTATGGCGATGCTGCAAGCTCGACCAACTCCGGCAGCGTGACTATCGGCCAATCGTTCATGCCGTACTCACCACGATCTGTTGTAACGTGACCCTCCGGGTCAGTAAGTCACCTTGCGACCGTGCTCGGCGAGATAGCGCATGGTGACGTTGGGTACATGATCTTCAATTATTTCGACGATCTCGTAATGCCGCTTGTAGTAGGTCGTCTTCAACCACCACTGGCCGCCTTCCTTGACGTAAGTGTCCTTGTAAAACGCCGTGCCCTGGGTTAAGACCTTCATGTGCAGATTGTAGAAAATGTCATGCAGATACCAGATGCCGGTGGCCTCGGTTTCGCTAAGGATGTCAATTTCCGGATGATGGCCGTTGTGCTGGCAGACGACATCGCTGTTGAAATTCTGGCCGATGGCTTCCAGATATTCGGCACGCCCGGCGATCTTCCATTCGTACAGGCCGCCGATAAAATGTGCGGTGATGTCCTTGTGAAAAATACCGGCCAACAGTTCAAGATCGGCGCTGTCGATACCGCGGAAATAGGCGTGCTTAAGGCGCTTGATGGCTTCGATGTCCTTGAGGATCTGGACATCGCGCTTGAGTTGGGCGAGTTCACCGACTTCGTTTTCTGAAATACTCACATCAATCTCCTTGCGTGGATTTGAATACGCCCGGCCTTGAGTGTGCTGGACGCAGGATCCCCATTACACCCTGGCGATCACTTCATCACCGAAACGACGGATGCCGTCAATCTTGGCTTGCAGGGTGAGATTGTCATCGAAGGGATTCCAGCCCATTGCACACAGGTCGGTTGCGCCGAGGTCGCGTAGTTGCTTGTAATCGTCGGCGCTCTGCGCGAACTGGTTGAAGGCATGGATGCGGAAATCGGGATGTTTCTGCGTGCCGAACTCAACGCGCAGGGCGTTGAGTTGATCGATCATCTGCTTGAGCGTCTCCGGATCGCTGTTGGCCGAGAACCAGCCATCGCCGAGCCGTGCAGCGCGTGCCAAGGCTGGCTTGGCATGACCGCCGATGATGACCGGGATCGGCTTTTTCGGTACTGGACAGAGGCGCAACGGCGCAAAATTGTAGTTCCCGCTGTGATGCTCGAAATATTCACCTTTCATCGCATCGCGAATGATTGCAATGACCTCGTCGAAACGCTCACCGCGTTTTTCGAAGGGTACGCCGTTGTAGGTGAAGTCCTCCTTCCACGGGCTGATGCCGGCACCGAAGTCGAGACGCTCGCCGCTCATCACGGCCAGCGAACTCAATTGTTTGGCGAGGATCAACGGCTGGCGCATCGGCACCTTCATTACGCCACAGCAAAAACGGATTTTTTTGGTCGCTGCCGCCATGAATGACATGGCGACGATCGGCTCGATGAATGGCGAAACTTCGAGAAAGCCGCGGATCATCTCGTGATCCGAATAGGGATACTCCGATTCAGTCGTCTTTGGAAAAAAGAAACTGTCGGGGACGCTGATGGTTGCCCAGCCTGACTCCTCGGCAGCCTGCGCTACCGCAATGTAATCCTCATGTCCGCCGATACCCAGCATCAATGTAAAACGCATGCTCCTATCCTCCGCCTTATCGATTGAAATCAGATGTCACTATTGTACGCTGTTGTGCTCCCTTCCCTTGCCCCGCAAAGGGATCTCCTGCAGAGCAAAGAAGAGAAAAAAGGTAGGAATTTGGTATTACGAACGCTGTGCCTGCAACAGCCACAAACGCGCCAGATCGGCAGTGCCGTCACTACCCTGCACGGCCTTGAGTGCTTGCATACCCTTGGCTTTTTGCCCGGTGAGCAGGCAGGCGATGCCGAGATGCAGCTTGGCATCTTCCGGGCGCTTCAGGCCGCCCTTCGCGATACCCTGTTCCATCAGGGCAATGCCTTTGTCATTCCGCCCGTTCAGTACATCGTTGAAGCCGATGTTGACGAGGCCGGTGCCATCCTTTGCAGCATTGGCCTGCACCTCGCCTTGGGAGAGATTTTTCTGATCGTCCGCAAGCTGTTTGTTGACGAGGTCGCGCAAGCGTTTGTGGCGTTCTGTATCGTTACCATTACCCAATATCCCAGTGGTATAGCCCTGCTCGACCGCCTTTTTTGCTTCTGCGGGGTAACCTTGTTGAAGCGCTAGCTGAGCCATCTCCATGTAGTCACCAGCGCTGTTCAAGTTGTCGCTGGCGAATTTCAGACGAAATACATCGAGTGCCAGACGATCGGCAAAGCCGGGTTTTTTCTGGATGCGATGCAGAAGATCAGCCCAGTATTCTTTCTTCGGATAATGAATGACCAGACGCTCCAGAACGCCGGCATAACCAGTGTGGTCGTTAAGTTTGAGATAGCACGTCGCCAGCATTTGCAGTTGATCTTCGGCGGGCTTGTTACCGGCCTTCTCGTTGGCTGCAAACTCGGTATTGAGTTCCTTTGCGGCGCTGGCGAAGTCATTGTTTAAATAATGTGACTGGACCAGCACTGTGCGCATCTGCGGGTTATTGCCGCCTTCCTTCAGATAGCGCGCGGCCCAGACGGCGGCCTTGGAATATTCTTTGGCGCGGTAAAAAGCGACGGCGACGGCCTCGGTGAATTTTTGTTGATCGGCGGCAGTCAGCTTGCCCGATGCAGTCAGGGCTTCGAGCGCTTTCGCCGCCGTCTCGCCATCACCTGCACCCGCAGCGGCAGCCAGTCGCATGCGTTCGAGGATGGAGGATTCATAGGGTGTCTTGCCGCTGACAGCGTCGGCCTCCCTGACTTTGGCCAGCGCTTCCTTGGGTTTTTGTGCCTTGAGCAATTCCTGCGCTGCCTGGAGCGGCTTGCCGATTTCCGGACGCAGGGTTTCCTGTGAGTGGGCGCTGCCCATGACGAACAGCAGGGCGGCGGCGATTGTGGTGAGATGGCGAAGGTACTTCATGATTTCCCCGACAATGGCTAATGGGCGTTAATTTATAAACTGTTCGTTGCCGACCAGGCCGATTTTCGTCACACCAAGTCGTTGTGCCGAGGCCATGACTGCGGCGACCGCACGATAGGTGACGAGCTTGTTCGGACGCAGATGCACCTCCGGTTGGGTCGGTAGATTTGCCACTTCGCGCAGTTTGAGCTCCAGTGCCGCTCTATCCGGCACGATGACGTCGTTCCAGAAAATGGTGCCGTCAAAGTCGATGTCGATGCGAACGATTTCCGGCGGTCGGTCAAGCTGCGGTGGGTTGCCAACCGGCATATTCATCTTGACGGCGTGTGTCTGGATCGGGATGGTGATGATCAGCATGATCAGAAGCACCAGCATCACGTCGATCAGCGGCGTAGTGTTGATGTCGACCATTTCCTGGGGCTCATCGGAGCCTCCCGTACCAAGATTCATTCCCATGGAATCCCTCCTCAGCCGCCGCGTACGGGCGGCTCGGTGATGAAGGCAACCTTTTGGATGCCGGCGCGCTGGCAGGCAAACACCACCTTACCGACCGATTCGTAACGCCCGTCCTCGTCGCCACGGATATGGACTTCAGGTTGTGGCACCTGCACCGAAACCGTCTTCAGGCGCGCCACGAGTTTTTCCAGATCGTCGATTTCCTGCATGTTCCAGAAGATCTCGCCGTCGCGGTTTACCGAAATGACGATATTCTCCGGTTTGGTCTGTGTTGGCAGGTTGGTTTCCTTCGGCAACTGAACCTGCACCGTCTGCAACACCACCGGAATGGTGATGAGAAAGATGATCAGCAGCACCAGCATCACGTCGACCAGCGGCGTGGTGTTGATCGACGAGATCTCCTGATCGTCGTCGTTGCCGGAGTCGAGCATCAGCGCCATCGTCAGGCTCCGCGACCGATCAGCAGCGCCGCGTGGAGTTCGCCGCTGAAACCGCGCACGTCCTCCATCACCAGCTTGTTGCGGCGAACCAGCCAGTTGTATGCAAGCACCGCCGGTACGGCGACGGCCAGGCCGATTGCCGTCATGTACAGCGACTCACCAACCGGGCCAGCGACCTTGTCGATCGACGCCTGGCCGGCGATACCGATACTGGTCAATGCATTCAGAATTCCATAAACCGTGCCGAACAGGCCGATGAAGGGCGCCGTCGAGCCGACTGTGGCGAGGAAGGCAAGGCCGTCCTGCATGCGGTTCTGCACGACATCGGTGGCGCGCTGGACGGTCATGACGATCCACGAGTTGAGGTCAATGGTCGTCGGATTTTTCCCCTTGTACTCGGTCACGGCCTTGATACCGTTTTCAGCGATATAGCGGAACGGGCTATCGGCGAGCAGGGTGGCGACGCCCTTGTCGAGAGAGCCGGCCGCCCAGAAGGTCTTCTGCATATTCTTGGCCTGCTGCAGGAGTTTGTACTGCTCGAACAGCTTGATGACAACGATGTACCAGCTGCCCAGTGACATGATCAGAAGAATGATCAGTGTGCCGCGCGAGATGAAGTCGCCCTGCTTCCACATGGCGCCGAGACTGTAGGGATTGTCGACGGTTTCCTTGGTCACATGGACGGCGGCAGGTGCGGCAGGAGAAGCGGTGGAAGCAGTTGCTTCCTCAGCATGTGCAAATTGTGGCGCAAGCAACGCAGCGCATGGCGCGGCGGCAATCGTGATGGCGGCAAGCAGCGAGGTCAGAAATTTCTGGATAGACATGTTCATCTCCGATGACAATGATGTTGGTTGATCTGCGTTGAATGGCCGGCGATACTATTCAAGCCGCCAGGTGTATTTGAGGTTGGCCCATGATTGCTCAGGCTTGCCATCAACCGTGCCTGCTTTGAACTTGCATTTGCTGAGTGCGACGCGTGCCGCCTGGTCGAGACGATCGTAGCTGCTCGATTTCTCGATGCGGCTGTCGAGAACGCGGCCGTCGACATCAATGAGGAAGCGTAGCACCACCGTGCCTTCCTCTTCCATGCGCCGCGAAGCTGCCGGGTATTCCGGTTTCTCGCAGGAGCGTGCGGCGTCAATAACCGGCGCAGTGCGCACGCCGTCGTGGCGCGCTACGGGTGGTGGTGCCTTGGGCAGAGCCGTGGTGACGGCAGTGATGGCGTTTGCCGACGCGACTGTCGGCAATGCGATATTTACTTCCGGCGGCGGAATGAATGGTGGCGGTGGTGGCGCCAGTTTCGGCGGCGGAGGCGGCGGTGCGTCCGGCTCCGCAATCTTCTTTTTTTCCTCGATGATTCTGGTTTCGATCGGCGCCCGGACGACCTCGATAACCTTGCGCGCAAGGCCGGTCAACAGGGCGTAGGCGATCACCACGTGCAGCAGCACCACGATGGTCAATCCAGCCAAATGCTTCGACGGGTTCATGTGCCGCGTCGCGTAATTCATACTTTCTCCTGCTGAATTTCAGTGATATGCCTATCCAAACGTATAAATCAGCACTTCCTTAACTTTAGCATACGCCAGTCAGGTCCGCTTCAAGGCCTGACGCAAAAAAGTGTAGCGTTCGCTACTTTGCGCCAGCAGCATGTCGAGATCTTGCGGCTCGTCGATATCAAAGGCCAGCCCAGGCAGCGCGACAAGTTGTGCATTAATGCCATGTGCAGCCGCCTCGGCCTGATGTTTGATGAAGCTGCGCAGCCCGAAGTGAAAACGGAATGCCGTGGGCAGCGTGACAAACACCGCATTGGTTCCCAGGCTCTGTTTGTCCGGGGCGATTGCCAGGCCGCCCTGCCGACCGCGCCTGATCAGTTCGTTGATTTCCACACCGCTGAGCAGTGGCAGATCGGCAGGCAACACCAGCAGTTCCCTGGCGCCGCGTTGCGTCAGCAACTGTGCGGCATGGCTGAAGGCATCGTTGAGATCGCCGCCGGGATCCTTGAGCAGAGTGATGCCGGGTTCGAGCGTCAGGGTTTCTGGCGTTTCCGGGGTGATTACGGCGATATTGTCGATGTCTTGCGCATGACGCAGTGCGTTGATGACATTGTCGAACATCAGGCGCGCCAGCCTGACGCGTTGTTCAACGGTGAGAACCTCGGCCAGTCGCCCCTTGGCCTCGGCCGAGGACTTCAGTGCCACCACGGCCCAGCAGCTCATGCTGCGGTTTTCCGTGGTCTGCCGAGCGTCGCAGCGAAATCGAGGGTCATGCGGGCGAGGCGCAACCGGTCATCGAGTGACTTCATCAGGGTGTCGGTGATCAGTGTCGGCAGTTCCAGTTGTGTCTCCATTGCGCGATCGTGCACGTCGAGGACAAAACCATCGATGAGTCCCGCATAGTGTTGCGCTACGGCCAGAGACGAAACCGGTACGCCGAGTTCGCCCATGATCTTCGCCGTGGGCCCCTTGACTGCTGCACCGCCGATCAGTGGCGCGATGGCGATCACCGGCGCTGCCGCGTCTCGTAGCAATTCGCGCATACCGGGCACGGCGAGGATCGGATCAATGCTCAGATAAGGGTTCGACGGGCAAATGACAATGGCGTCAAGCTGTGGATCCTGCAACACCGCGCGCACTTGTGGTGTCACTTGCGCCGACTCGGCACCGGCGAAGCGCAAGGCGTTGACGCGTGGTTGGCACTGGCGGCGAACAAAATAATCCTGGAATTCGAGTTCGCCGAATTCCGTGGCGACGCGGGTTTGCACGAGCGCATCGCTCATCGGTAATATCTGTGCGGCGACACCGAGCTGTCGTGCCAGATCCGCGGTGATCTGCGTCAGGCTTTCGCCGCCGGTGAGGCGGCGGGTACGCAGCAGATGCAGTGCCAGATCGCCATCACCGAGTTTGAACCAGGTTTCGCCGCCCATCTGTTCCAGCGCATGCAGGAAGCTCCAGGTTTCGTTACGGCGGCCCCAGCCGGTTTGCGGATTCGCCAGATCGGCCAGTGTGTACAGCGTCGTATCGAGATCCGGTGAGATACGCAGACCGAGATGCTCGAAATCGTCGCCAGTATTGACGACGACACTGAGTCGTTGCGGTGGCAGGATGTGCAGCAGACCGAGCGCCATCTTGGCGCCGCCGATCCCGCCGGAAATCGCCACCACGTGCGGCTGTTTTTTTACGTTCATTGGAACAGGTCTTCTTCAAGCGGACGGATCAGCGTCTGTGCCGGACACGCCGGCGCTTGCCAGGCAAGCCCCTGCACCAGTACGGCGGGCGTACCTTCGGCACCTTCACCCATAGCCAGGCCTGCACCGGCTGCCAGTGCGTCGGCGAAAGCCACCTGGGTCATTTCGAGCGTGCGGCCATAGAGATCCTTTTCGCCGCGTCGGTCGATCAGCGCCGGCAGTCCCGCCGCACCCAGCGCGACATTGACCACGCCATTGCGCCAGGGCCGACCGAAGCTGTCGCTGACGATCACGCCAAATTCGCAGCCGAGCGCTGCAGCAAGCTTGTCGCGCAGGGTTGCCGCCGAAGCATCGGCATCCAGCGGCAGCAGCAGCACCTGCCGGGCGCCACCCGCATTCATGACATTGGAATGATCGATACCGGCATTGGCCATCACATAGCCGAGACGATGGCGGACGATCAGCACATTCGGCACGGCGCGCAGCACTTCACTCGATTCGTTCAGAATGAGTTCGACGAGGCCCGCATCCTTGCCTGTGACGGCAGCGAGTTCAAGGGCGCGCGGCGATGGCGTTACCGTCGCCAGATCCACCGTGCGGCCTTCGGCTTTCGAGATGATTTTCTGCGCAACGACCAGCACATCGCCAGCAACCGGTGTGAGCCCGGCAGCGGCAATGGCTGTGTGCAAGATTCCGGCGAGATCGTCGCCGGCGGCGACATTCCCGATTCCCGGCAATGCGCTAAAGGTAATGCCCCGCGTCATCGATTTTTCTTGATCCAAATAAGTCGTCAATCTTCCAGAAATATCACCGGATTGCAGTCGACACAGACGGGAAACAAGCCCCTGCGGGTGATCCGGATGGAAATTGCCGAAAGCGGCGGAGAACCGCAAAGTGAAACTATAGCAGAGCCTTCATAGCCGAAAAGAATCCTTCCTCATTGCGGCAGGGTAATTGTATGAACGATACCCTCCCTTTTTGACCCGCAGGAAATCTCTCCTGGATGGGTAAGGGAAGGGCAGGAATGAGGCAACAGAGAAATAACCTACCCAATCAGCATTCATGCAATTACCCTGCTCCCCGTGGTGTGGAAAGGCTGGATCGAGGGCAGCTTATAATCGTCGCTTGATCGAATTTTTCGGGAACACGGGAACATCGCCATGAGTTACTTCAAGCATCATGTCTTTTTCTGTACCAACCAGCGCGACCCCGGCATCACCTGCTGCAATGCGCATGGTGCTTCCGAGTTGCGCAATTACGCCAAGGATCGCATCAAGGCGCTCGGTCTACATGAAGGCAAGGCGAAGATCCGCATCAATTCCGCCGGCTGCATGGATCGCTGCGATCTCGGTCCGGTGATGGTCGTGTACCCGGACGATGTCTGGTACACCTACGTCGACAAGGAAGATATTGATGAGATCATCGACCAGCATCTGATCGGTGGCAAGGTTGTTGAACGCCTGAAGATCTGAAGCATGAGTCGTCATGAGCATGTGCTGCTCGATGGAGCCGCCGGTGCAATCGAGGTCTTCGTCGAGCCGCACGATGCTGCGGCTGGCATTGCGCTGATCGCGCATCCGCATCCGCTGTATGGCGGTACCGCCGACAACAAGGTGGTGACAACACTGGCCAGGACTTTTCGCGAACTCGGCTACGCCACGCTGCGCTCGAACTTTCGCGGTGTCGGTGGCAGTGGTGGCACGCATGATAACGGTATTGGTGAAACCGATGATCTGCTCACAGTACATGCCTATGCACGCCAGCGTTTCGGCGAACTGCCGCTGGCGCTGGCCGGTTTCTCGTTCGGTGCTTTTGTCACGACGCGTTTGGCGAAGGCTCTGGCCGGACGCGGCGACCCAGCTGAACGTCTGGTGCTGGTCGGCACTGCAGCCGGGCATTTCGAGGGGACGCGCATCTATGCGGTCGAAGCCGTCGCATCCGATACGATTGTCATCCATGGCGCAGAGGACGCGACGGTGCCACTGACCAACGTGCTGGCCTGGGCTGATCCGCTCGAACTGCCAGTGGTGGTGATTCCCGGCGCCGACCACTTTTTTCATCGCAAGTTGCACATCATTCGCAACATCGTGCATTCGGCATGGCACCGCTAGAAGTTGCTGGTCTGCGCAAATCCTACGCCGGCCACGAGGTCGTCGCCGGTATAAGCTTTACGCTGGCGCGCGGCGAATGCTACGGCCTGCTCGGCCCCAACGGTGCTGGCAAGACGACGACGCTGCGCTGTTGTCTAGGGCTCACCGCGCCCGATGCAGGGACTATCCACCTGGTTGGTGAGCCGGTACCGGCACGGGCTCGTGAGGCACGCGGCAGTGTCGGCGTGGTACCGCAGTTCGACAACCTCGACCCCGATTTCACAGTTGCCGAGAATCTGCTGGTATTCGGCCGCTACTTCGGCCTCAGCGATGCCGCAACTGCCGGACGCATTCCCGCGCTACTTGAATTCGCCGGCCTGACCGGCAAGGAGAATGCGCGTCTGACGATGCTGTCCGGCGGCATGAAGCGGCGCCTGACGTTGGCCCGGGCACTGGTCAACGACCCTGATTTGCTGATGCTCGACGAACCGACCACCGGCCTCGATCCGCAGGCGCGCCACCTGATCTGGGAACGTCTGAAGCAGTTGTTGCAACAGGGCAAGACGATTTTGCTCACCACGCATTTCATGGATGAAGCCGAGCGCCTCTGCAACCGGTTGGCGATTCTCGACGAGGGCCGCATCGTCGCCACAGGCTCGCCGCGCCAGTTGATCGCCGAGCACATCGAGCCGCAAGTCGTCGAGATCTATGGTGAAGCAGCACCGGTCTGGGCGAAAGATAATGCAAGAAATTTTGTCAAACGCATCGAGATCAGCGGCGAAACCGCCTTCTGTTATGTCGAGGAACAAAACCTCGCGCCCCTGCTCGCCCTGACCGCCGGACACCCGGCATTGCGCATCCTGCACCGTCCGGCAAATCTTGAGGACGTATTCCTCAAGCTTACCGGTCGTGAGTTGCGTGATTGAACAATGGCATGAACAACAACCTTTATTCTCTGCCGAGTTTTTCGCTGCGCGCCATTGCCGTCTGGCGGCGCAATTTTCTTGTCTGGCGCAAGCTGGCGATCCCCTCGGTACTCGGCAATCTGGCCGACCCGATGATTTATCTGTTTGGTCTCGGCTACGGTCTCGGTGGCCTGCTGCCGCAGGTCGGCGGCGTCAGCTACATCGTCTTTCTCGCCAGCGGTACGGTGTGTTCGAGCACCATGAATGCCGCCTCGTTCGAGGCACTCTATTCAGCCTTCTCACGCATGCATGTGCAAAAAACCTGGGACGCCATCCTCAATGCACCGCTGGCACTCGACGACGTGTTGGCCGGCGAATGGCTGTGGGCGGCGGCTAAAGCCACGCTATCGGGTGTGGCGATTCTCATCGTCATTACTGCGCTGGGCTTCGTCAGCTCGCCGCTGGCATTGCTGACGATTCCAGTGATCTTCCTGATCGGCCTGACCTTCGCCGCGCTCGGCCTGATTGTCACGGCGCTGGCAAGGTCGTTCGATTTTTTCATGTATTACTTCACACTGTTTGTCACACCGATGATATTGCTCTGTGGTGTGTTTTATCCGATCGAACAATTGCCGGCAGCGTTGCAGGCGGTGGCCGGCGCATTACCGCTCGCTCATGCCATCCACATTATTCGGCCACTGCTGCTGGGGACATGGCCCGCCGATATCGGCCTGCATATCGGCGCGCTGCTGGTCAGCGCCTTTGCCGCCTATTGGGTGGCGCTGATGCTGACACGACGCAGGTTACTGGCCTGAACCCTTCCGTCTTTTTCAGTTCAACGTCGGGTTACGCTGCGCTAATCCGACCTGCGTAAACTATCCGAGTAAGCCGGCCAGCATCTTCGTTGCCAGCAGCACGAGGAAAATTCCGAAGGCGCGCTTCAGATACCCGACCGGCAGGCGGTGCGCGAGCTTCGCACCGAGCGGAGCCGTACTGAATGACATCAACACCACGCCGATCAACGCCGGCAAATACACGTAGCCAAAGGAATACGGCGGCAGGCCGGGTGCATTCCAGCCACTTGCGACATAGCCAATAAAGCCGCCGACTGCGATCGGAAAACCCAGTGCTGCCGAAGTGCCCACCGCCTGATGGACAACCACATTGCTCCATAGCATAAAAGGTACCGACATGAATCCGCCGCCGGCCGAAACAAGGCTCGAAACAAAGCCAATCAATGTGCCAACCAGTAGCAGGCCAAAGCGCCCCGGCAGACTGCGCGTTGCTTTCGGCTTGATGCCGAGCATCATCTGTAGTGCGGCAATATAGACGATGGCGGTGAATAGCATGGCCAGCGACTGCGTTGCCAGTCCACTGGCGACCGCTGAGCCGCCCAGTGTGCCGAATACCAGCCCCGGTGCCATGCTGCGGAAAATATCCCAGCGCACGGCGCTGTGTTGATGATGGGCGGTCATGCTGGAGATCGAGGTAAACATAATGCTACCCATCGCCGTGCCCAATGCCATGTGCATTGTTTGCGTGTCGGTGAAACCCTGCATCGTGAATAGCATGAAGAGGAAGGGCACGAGGATCAAGCCGCCACCAACGCCGAATAGTCCGGCGATGAAACCGGAAAAAATACCGAGCAGCGGATATGCCAGCCACCACCATGTCATGATGGCAATCCCAGCAATTTTTCACAGATGAAATGCCATTCGGCCGGATCGAGTGGCGTGATCGACAGCCGATTACCACGTTGGAGGATGCGCATGCGTGCCAGTTCTGGCTGTGCGCGCAGTTCGGGCAGGCCAACCAGTCGTATCTTCTGTGTGATGCGCACATCGACATTCAGCCAGCGCGGATTTCCCGATGTCGATTTTGCATCAAAATATTTGCTCTGCGAGTCGAACTGCGTTTCGTCCGGATAGGCCGGTCGCGTGACCTCCGCCAGCCCGACGATGCCCGGTTTGGCACAGTTCGAATGATAGAAAAATGCCTTGTCGCCAACCTTCATCTGGTCGCGCATGAAATTGCGCGCCTGGTAGTTGCGTATGCCATACCAGGCGACGCTTTGCCGTGGCATCGCCAGTACATCATCGATGCTGCATTCGGTTGGTTCGGATTTCATCAGCCAGTAGCGCATGGGAATTGGTTCATAGAAGTGGAATGCACACAAGGGTGGAAGTCCTGATTCTACAATGCGCGGTGTTGCATCGCTGGCGCGGATGGCGTCCGCACCAGCGGATTTATTTGCACGCCCGCGGTCATCCTGTTGGCGTGCAAAACGTTAAAGCATTCAGGCTGAACCAAATGAGACGAAAGGAACCGACATGAAACGCATTTTACTGGTGGCCGCGATGGCTGCATTTTCCTCGGCTACATATGCAACCGACGTTGGCGTATCGATCAGCGTCAACCAACCCGGACTGTATGGCCGCGTTGATATCGGTGACTTCTCCCCGCCGCAAGTGATTTATACGAAGCCGATGCAGATCCGGCCGACACCCGTCGACATGGCGCCGGTGCCGCTGTATCTGCACGTACCACCGGGACATGCCAGGCACTGGCGCAAATATTGCCGCAAGTACAATGCCTGCGGCCAGCCGGTCTATTTTGTGCAGGAGAGGTGGTACAACAACGTATATGTTCCGCGCCATGCCGAACATCGGAATTCGCCGGATGAACGCAGGGGAGGCTGGGATCATGACAAAGGTCGCGGGCATGGCAAAGACCATTAGGCGTCCATGATGTCCACGCGCACTCTAGTGCGCCGCACGTCGATACCGGCTATGCTGACAACCTGTCCAGCCAGATGAAAGAACAATGCAACTGACCCTGATTAGCGGTATGTCCGGTTCCGGCAAGAGCATTGCCCTCAATGTGCTTGAGGATGCCGGCTATTACTGCGTCGACAATCTGCCGGTGCCGCTGCTGCTGCAACTTGTCGAACAGTTACGCAGCGAAGGTTCCGAGCGCGTAGCTGTGGCGATCGACATGCGCTGCGGTACCAGCTTCACCGTGCTGCCGGCACAACTTGTCGCGCTGCGTAATCATGATGTCGAGATCAGCTTCATCTTTCTCGATGCCCGCGATGATGTGCTGATTCAACGTTTCTCGGAAACGCGACGCCGCCATCCGCTGGCCGACCAGGCAACCACGCTGGCCGAGGCCATCGCTCTTGAGCGTGAAGGTCTGGCTGCCATCGTCGGACTTGGGCACCGCATCGACACCAGCAACCTGCTGCCGAGCGTGCTGCGCGGATTTGTCCGCGATTTCATCGCCCTCAATGCCGCGCCCGGTCAGGGGTCGGGGCTGACCATGCTCTTCGAGTCCTTCGGCTTCAAGCACGGCTTGCCGCTTGACGCCGATCTGGTTTTCGATGTGCGCTGCCTGCCGAATCCCCACTACGATCCGCAATTGCGTCCGCTCAGTGGGCGCGATGCAGCAGTCGTCGAATTTCTCGAAGCTCAGCCCGAAGTTCTGCGCATGGCTGGCGATATCCACCGCTTCATCGCCGACTGGCTGCCTGCTTATCAGCGCGATTCGCGCGCATATCTGACCGTCGCCATCGGCTGTACCGGCGGCCAGCATCGCTCGGTATATCTTGCCGAACGTCTCGCTGGTGAATTCAAGGAGTCGGCGCAGATTCTCGTGCGCCATCGAGCCCTCAAGGCGTGAAAAGACATTTGCGGCTGATGCGTCCGGGCGACTGGCTGGTGCTCGGTCTGGCTACGACCGTCTGTGCTGCGCTGCTGCCGCTGCTGTGGCGCGGCGGCGTGGCGGAAAAGGCTGTGGTCAAGCGCGATGGCACAATCGTCGCCGAACTTTCCCTGAATACGCCACGCAAGCTTGATGTCACCGGCCCACTTGGTATCACCATTATCGAAGTACAGCCCGGCCGCGCCCGCGTTCTCTCCGATCCCGGTCCACGCCAGTACTGTGTGCGTCAGGGTTGGCTGACGCGTGCCAACGCTGTCGCCATCTGTGCGCCGAATCATGTCAGCCTGGCTCTGGTCGGCCGCGGCCAGGGTTACGATTCACTGACCTATTGAGGCGCACAATCCCTGATCCAGATGGGTTGCACCCATCCTGCAGGCTCCATACGTTGATTTTTCTGCTGCAAAATCCTTCGAAAACCTCCAGAGTCTGGTACCCTGCACGGTTTGCCTAAGCCGTCATAACATGCTGGACGAAACCCGGATTCCGCTGCTCGATTTCAACGACTTCTTCAGCCGCCAGACGCTGGAACGCGCCATGGCCAGCGCCGAGGATGGCCGCGCCAGCGTCGACGGCGTCAAGCCGAGTGATGGCAAGTTGCGCATCGTCGGCAATTGTCGGGCCGGACGAAATAAATTGTTCCGACAGGACATCCAGCTGACGCACGACAACACCCAGATCAAGAATATTGCCGGCATATGTTCGTGCGCCGAGGGCTACAACTGCCAGCATGTCGCGGCGGTGCTGCTGGCCTGGCGAGATGCCGGTTTGCGTCAGCCGGGCGATGATCTCGATGCCGCAGATGATCCCGTTGCTTCGCCGGAGACACAAGCCTGGCTGGAGGCCATCGAGCAACCGGAGGCCGCACCGCTCAAGCCGGGCAGTCAACAGATTCTATATGTGTTGTCGACCGAGGATTTCTGCTTGGCGCTGTACAAGGCACGCCTCGGCAAAACCGATGGCCGCTTTGGCCGTCCCGAGCTGCTACGACCGGATCTACACCGCTTGACCTGGGGCAATGTACCGGCATTCTTCCAGCCGGCCGATATGCCAATCCTCCGTCTGTTTCTAGCGCTTCAGGAGAATGTCATGTTCTCCTACGAGTCGTCGCTGGCACTGCGCGGCGAGGAAGGTGCGCAACTTTTGCGTATGGCACTGCGCACTGGCCGGCTGCATTTGCAAAGTGTCGATCAACCAGCCCTGCGTATCGGCGGTACGCTTGATACGCAACTGGTCTGGCGGCGCGATCCACAAGGGCGGCAACAGTTGCAGATCGCCGAAGCAGGTAGCGGAAATTTGCAGTTGTTGCCGACATGGCCACCCTGGTATCTGAACGCCGCACAATCCGAAGCCGGGCCGGTGCGTCTCGATCTACCTGAGGAATTTGCCTTCCAGTTGTTGGCCGCACCGCCGCTTGATGAACTCGATGCCTTGCTGGCGCGTCAGCGCCTCAGTGAAATTGGCACAGCGCGCAATCTGGCGCTGCCCCTGCCGGAAGCGGCGACGCCGGAATTGCCGGAAGGCAAACCGCAAGCCGTATTGCGTCTTGAATCTGCGCGCTTCGGTCATGCCTCGCCGTCACGAAATAGTGGCAGCGAGCTGCAGGCTGTGGCAACGCTGTGGTTCGAATATCCCGGCTTGCCGCGTGTCTCAGGCAGCGAGCGCACGCCGTCCCTGCTGCACACCCGGCGCGATGGTCATGCGGTTTCCCTGCTGCGCGACCGCGACAGCGAAACCACTGCCTGGAGCCTGCTGCAGGCGCACGGGCTGGAGAGCTATCGCAAGCGTCTTGGCAAAGCCCGGCGCCTCGATGCGACGACCGATTGTCTGCTACCGGAAGCCTGGGATCTCGCCAGCTGGCTGGCATTCATCGACCAGACCGTACCGAAGCTCAGAGACGTCGGCGTGCAGATCGAAATCGGCGAGGATTTCCCCTATCAGCTGAGTGAAGCCGAGGACTGGTTCGTCGAGGTGATCGACGACGAGTTCATCGAGAACAACGACTGGTTCGATGTTGACCTGGGCGTTGTCGTCGACGGCACGCGCATCAGCCTGGTCGAGCCACTGGCGCGGCTGATTGCCCTGCGGCCGCGTCTGCTCGAAGAATTGCGTCTGCTGCCTGACGGCGAGCGCGTACCACTGCCGCTCGACGAGCGGCATGTCCTGCCGGTGCCGGTGCAGCGTCTACGCGCCTGGCTCGGGCCGCTGCTCGAATTTTCTGGCGAACACGAACACCTGCGGCTCTCCCGGCTTAATGCCACTGTCCTGAATGATCTGGAGAAACTACCCGGTCACTGGCTCGGTGGCGAACGTTTGCGTGAACTCGGCCATCGCCTGCGCGATTTCACCGGTATCGAAGAAGTGCTGCCGGCAGCGGGCTTCAAAGCGGTGCTGCGGCCGTATCAGCAGCACGGTCTCAACTGGCTGCAATTCCTGCGCAGCTACGGCCTTGCCGGCATCCTCGCCGATGATATGGGACTCGGCAAGACGGTGCAGACGCTGGCCCACCTGCATCTCGAAAAAACCAGCGGCCGCGCCAATCTGCCGAGCCTGGTGGTCATGCCGACCAGCCTGATCGCCAACTGGTGCAGCGAGGCACGCGAGTTTGCCCCCGAGCTGAAAATACTGCCGCTGCATGGCCCGCTGCGCGCACCGCACTTCGCCGCCATGAAGGATGTCGATGTCATTCTGACAACCTACCCGCTGCTGGTGCGTGACCGCGAGATTCTGCTGGCACAGGAATATCATCTGCTGGTGCTCGACGAGGCGCAGTTCATCAAGAATCCCAAGGCACATTCGCACCGTGTCGCGCGCCAGTTGAAGGCACGCCACCGTCTGTCACTGACCGGTACGCCGCTGGAAAACCACCTTGGCGAACTGTGGGCGCAATACAACTTCCTGATGCCCGGTCTGCTCGGCGACGTGCGACGTTTCGCCGCCGCCTTCCGCGCACCGATTGAAAAGCAGGGTGATGTCGAGCGCAGCCGTTTGCTGGCCGAGCGCGTGCGGCCCTTCCTGCTGCGACGAACCAAGGAGCAGGTGCTCAACGATCTGCCACCGAAAACCGAAATCATCCGCTGGGTAGAACTGTCTGGTGCGCAGCGCGATCTTTACGAATCGCTGCGCCTGGCCTTTGACAAAAAACTGCGTCAGGTACTTTACAGCCGCGGCGTGGCGCAGAGTCAAATCATGATTCTCGACGCGCTGCTGAAGCTGCGTCAGGCCTGCTGCGACCCGCGCCTGGTCAAGCTGCATGGCGCGGTGCGTGAAGGCGAAGCCATGGAATCGGCGAAGCTCGAACTTCTTTTCGAAATGCTCACGGAACTGCTCGACGAAGGCCGACGTATTCTGCTGTTTTCGCAATTCACCAGCATGCTCAAGCTGATTGAGGATGAACTCGATCGTCGCGGCATCGCCTATGTCAAGCTGACCGGGCAGACCAAGGATCGCGAGACGCCGATCAAGAGTTTCCAGAACGGCGAAGTGCCGCTGTTCCTGATCAGCCTCAAGGCCGGCGGTTCCGGGCTCAACCTGACCGCCGCCGACAGCGTGATCCATTACGATCCGTGGTGGAATCCGGCCGTCGAGGAACAAGCCTCGGCGCGCGCTCATCGCATCGGTCAGGACAAACCGGTGTTCGTCTACAAGCTGCTGACGCAGGGTACCGTCGAAGAGAAAATTCTCGCCCTGCAGGAACGCAAGCGCGGCCTCGCCGATCATCTGCTCGAAGGCGCCGCACCGAACCGTCACCTGATCACCGCCGAGGATCTCGACGTGCTGTTCCAGCCGCTGGAGTCGCAATGACATAAAGGTTTTCCCCCTCTTATCCTTTGAAGGGAGCGAGGGAGAAATTCGCTGACAGGAGCTTTGTGCCATGACTCTTACCGACCTGCGCTACATCGTTGTCCTTGCCCGCGAGCTGCATTTCGGCCGCGCCGCAGAAAAATGTTTTGTCTCGCAACCGACCCTGTCGGTGGCAGTGAAGAAGCTCGAGGATGAACTCGGTGTGGCGATCTTCGAACGCGGTGCCGAAGTACGCATCACACCGGTTGGCGAGCAGATCGTCGCGCAGGCTGTACGCGTCCTTGCCGAAGCAGCGCGCGTGACTGAAATCGCCGCGCAGGGCCGCGATCCACTCGCCGGTCCGCTACGCATCGGCGTCATCTACACCATCGCACCCTACCTGCTGCCGAAGCTGGTGCCGCTATTGCGCGAACGTGCGCCGCAGATGCCGCTGATCATCCAGGAAGGCTTCACCGAAAAACTCCTCGCCGCAATCAAGTCCGGCGATCTCGATATCGCCATCCTTGCTCTGCCAGTCGACGAACCCGGCCTCGTCGCCCAGCCGGTGTACGACGAGGCGTTTCGTGCGCTGTTGCCAGTGAAGCACGCCTGGGTCAAACAGAAATACATCAAACCGATCTGGCTGCTCGACGAACCGCTGCTGCTGCTCGGTGCCGGCAACTGTTTTCGCGATCAGGTGCTTGATCTCTGTGCGCATGGCAGCAACCCTGCCGCGCCGCAGGTACTCGAAGGCAGCTCACTGGAGACGATCCGCTACATGGTGGCTTCCGGTATCGGTGTCTCGGTAATGCCTTCGTCATGCGCCGACACGATCCCGAAAAATGATCCGCTGCTGCGTGTGCGACCCTTTGTCGAACCAACACCGACGCGCCGTGTTGGCCTGGTGTGGCGTTCCAGTTTTCCACGCCACAAGGCCATCGACGTGCTGCGCCGTGCCCTGCTTGACTGTCGCCTACCGGGTACAAAGGTCGCCGGCAAAAAATAGACATTGCCTATATCGAATCGATACCAACAACCCATGGGAGTTGGAGTAATTGTCGGGCAATTCTTATGATGCAAAGCATCAACTCCACACAAGGAGACGGCACTATGACAAACAGCAATACATCCGCAGCAACATTGGCGATGTGAACACAATATCGACCACAGAATCCAGTTGCCCGAAATATCCCGATATCCGCCGAGTGTGGCAAATATCGGGATGCATAGAGCGACAGCGAACTATGAACTACCCATTTACTGCAACGGCCATCAGCGAAACTCGATGATGACCTGATCGACGGAGAGGCTGTCGCCGACTTTCGCCGCCAGTTTGCTAACGACGCAATCCTGCTCGGCCTTGAGGACATTTTCCATCTTCATGGCTTCGATGACGGCGAGCTTTTCGCCGGCTTTCACTTCCTGGCCAGGTGCCACGGCGACTTCGCGCAGCAGGCCGGGCATCGGTGAAAGCAGGAAGCGCGACAGGTCAGGCGGCACTTTGTGTGGCATCAGTTTCTGCATCGCTGCGACGTGCGCCGTCATGACCAGCAGGTCGGCCTGGGTGCCCCAGTGACAGAGTCGATAACGCAGGCCGACGCGTTCCACCTGCATGCACAGCGGTGTTCCGTTGAGCGTGCCCTGATACAGCGGCTGACCGAACTGCCATTCGCTGCGCATTTTGTAAGTGTCGCCGGCGTAGCTGATGTCGTAGCCGCCGGACACCGGCCTGGCCACCACCGGGTGCTGGATGTTGTTGAGCAGTACGACGAAATCGTTGCCCGGTTCGTACTCGTGGCCAGGCATCTGTCCGCTGATCGAGGCGTTGCGCGCCAGATAGCTGCGGTGGATGGCCGCACCGACGGCGACCAGCATGGCCGGATCGTCGTGCGGCAGATCGGCGGCGTTGAAGCCCTTCGGGTAGGTTTCGCCGATCAGCCCGGTGTTGAAGTTGCCGGAAAGGTAATGTGGGTTTTGCATCAGCGCCGCCTGGAAGGCGATGTTCGATGACACGCCGCGGATGACGAACTCGTTGAGTGCATCGCGCATCCGGGTGATCGCCTGTTCACGTGTCGCGGCGTGCACGATCAATTTGGCGATCATTGGATCGTAGTACATGGAGATTTCGCCACCTTCATACACGCCGGTGTCGACGCGCACGTGACCGGGAATTTCACGCGGCGGAATGTAGCGCACCAGCCGGCCGATCGACGGCAGGAAATTGCGGAACGGGTCTTCGGCATTGATGCGGCACTCGATGGCCCAGCCGTTGAGCTTGATCTCGGACTGCTTGAACGCCAGCTTCTCGCCGTAGGCGACGCGGATCATCTGCTCGACCAGATCGAGGCCGGTGATGAACTCGGTGACCGGATGTTCGACCTGCAGGCGCGTATTCATTTCGAGAAAGTAGAACGCTTTGTCCTTGCCGCCGACGACAAATTCGACGGTGCCGGCGCTCTGATATTGCACGGCTTTGGCCAGCGCCACTGCCTGCTCGCCCATCGCCTTGCGCGTCTTCGCGTCGAGGAAGGGACTCGGTGCCTCCTCAACAACCTTCTGGTGGCGGCGCTGTAGTGAGCACTCGCGTTCCCACAGATAGACGACATTGCCGTGGCTGTCGCCGAGCACCTGGATTTCGATGTGGCGCGGCTCCTCGATATATTTCTCGATGAACACGCGGTCGTCGCCGAAACTGTTGCGCGCCTCGTTGGTGCACGACTGAAAACCCTCGTGTGTTTCCTTGTCGTTGAAGGCGACGCGCAGACCCTTACCGCCGCCACCGGCGGAGGCTTTGATCATCACCGGATAGCCAATGCCGGCAGCGATGCGTACCGCTTCATCGGCATCCTTGATGACATCCGTGTAGCCGGGAATGGTGTTGACCTTGGCTGCCATGGCGAGTTTCTTCGAGGCGATCTTGTCACCCATCGCTTCCATGGCATGCGGCTTCGGGCCGATGAAGATGATGCCTTCTTTTTCCAGGAGTGCGCAGAACGCGGGGTTCTCGGAGAGGAAACCGTAACCCGGATGCACCGCCTCAGCGCCGGTCTGCTTGCAAGCGGCGATGATCTTGTCCATGCACAGGTAGGATTCTTTCGATGGCGCCGGGCCGATGCACACCGACTCATCAGCCATTTCGACATGACTCGCATTGCGGTCGGCATCGGAATACACGGCGACGGTCTTGATGCCCATCTTGCGAGCGGTCTTGATGACGCGGCAGGCGATTTCGCCACGGTTCGCGATGAGTATTTTCTTGAACATTTAAAATTCTCCGAATTTTGTCGAGAGTCGTTAGTTGTTAGTTGAGAGTAAAAGCAGGCATCAGGCGCGTTCTTGTCTCTCCACTCACTACTCTCGACTCACAGAGGAATATTGCCGTGCTTGCGCCATGGGTTCTCAAGCTTCTTGCGCTTCAGCATAGCCAGCGAGCGGCAGATACGCTTGCGCGTTTCGTGCGGCATGATCACGTCGTCGATGAAACCGCGACTGCCGGCGATGAGTGGATTGGCAAACTTCAGACGATATTCCTCGGTGCGGTCGGCGATCTTCTGCGCATCGCCGATGTCCTTGCGGAAGATGATCTCAACCGCGCCCTTTGGCCCCATCACGGCGATTTCCGCCGATGGCCAGGCGAAATTAACGTCGCCGCGCAGGTGCTTCGATGCCATCACATCGTAGGCGCCGCCATAGGCCTTGCGGGTGATTACGGTGACTTTCGGCACGGTGCATTCAGCGTAGGCATACAGCAGCTTGGCACCGTGTCTGATGATGCCACCGTATTCCTGTGATGTTCCGGGCATGAAGCCAGGTACGTCGACCAGTGTGATCACCGGGATGTTGAAGGCGTCGCAGAAGCGCACGAAGCGTGCCGCCTTGATTGATGACCGGATATCGAGACAGCCGGCCAGCACCATCGGCTGGTTGGCGACGATGCCGACGGTCGAGCCTTCCATGCGCGCGAAGCCGATGATGATGTTTTTGGCATAGTCGGGCTGGAGCTCGAAGAAATCGGCATCGTCGACGATCTTGGTGATCAGCTCATTCATGTCGTAGGGCTGGTTTGGATTGTCCGGTATCAGCGTGTCGAGCGATAGTTCGATGCGTTCGGCGAGATCGCAGGTCGGTCGTAGTGGCGGAATTTCGCGGTTATTGAGCGGTAGATAATTGATAAAGCGGCGCAGCATCAGTAACGCTTCGACATCATTCTCGAAAGCCAGATCAGCGACGCCGGATTTGCTGTTGTGCGTCAACGCGCCGCCGAGTTCCTCGGCAGTCACTTCCTCGTGGGTCACGGTTTTTACCACTTCCGGGCCGGTGACGAACATGTAGGAAGTGTCCTTGACCATGAAAATGAAATCGGTGATCGCCGGTGAATACACGGCACCGCCGGCGCATGGGCCCATGATCATGGAGATCTGCGGCACCACGCCGGAAGCCATGACGTTGCGCTGGAATACATCGGCATAGCCGCCGAGCGAAGCAACACCTTCCTGGATGCGCGCACCGCCGGAGTCGTTGAGGCCGATCACCGGAACGCCGACCTTCATGGCGTGATCGATCACCTTGCAGATCTTTTCGGCATGGGCTTCCGACAGCGCGCCGCCGAACACCGTAAAGTCCTGCGAGAAAACAAAAACCATACGGCCGTTGATGGTGCCGTAGCCGATCACCACACCGTCGCCGGGAATCTTGGTATCCGCCATGTCGAAATCTGTGCAACGGTGTTCGACGAACATGTCCCATTCTTCGAAGGAATCGGGGTCGAGCAATAGCTCGATACGCTCGCGCGCTGTCAGTTTGCCTTTGGAATGTTGCGCGGCGATGCGTTTTTCACCGCCGCCGAGCCGCGCCTGTTGGCGCTTCTCTTCCAGTTGATAGATGATGTCGTGCATGCGTGCCCCTTGAATAAGCTGCGAGAAATTAGTCCTGCATGTGTTTCAGTAATTTTGCGGCAGCAACCGCCGGCGTTATCCGACCGTCCTCAACTGCACCGAGCAGTTCCGGTAGCGCGGCCTGCACCGCCGGATGTTCGCGGAAGCGAGCGTGCAAACCGGATTCGACAAGCTGCCACATCCAGGCCAGCGTCTGATGGCGGCGTCGTGCGGCGAGTTCGCCGGTTGGCGTTAGCGCCGCGCGGTATTTTTCAATGTGTTCCCAGAAGCCGGCGATGCCTTCCTTGTGCAGCGCACTCACCGCGATCACCGGTGGTGCCCAGTTCGGCGATGCCGGACGCAGCATGTGCAGCGCGTTGCGCCACTGGCTGCGCGCAACCGCCGCCGCCTGCGGATTGATGTCGGCCTTGTTGATCACCACCATGTCGGCAATTTCGACGATGCCCTTCTTGATCGCTTGCAGGTCATCGCCGGCATTCGGCAATTGCAGCAGGCAGAACATGTCGACCATGCCGGCAACCGTGGTTTCCGACTGGCCTACGCCGACCGTCTCGACAATGATGACATCGTAGCCGGCAGCCTCGCAGAGGAGCATCGCCTCGCGGGTTTTTTCCGCAACACCACCCAGCGAACCGGCCGACGGACTGGGACGGATAAAAGCTTCCTCGCGCTGGCAGAGCTGCTCCATGCGCGTCTTGTCGCCGAGGATCGAACCGCCGGAAATGGAGGAAGACGGATCGACCGCCAGCACGGCGATGCGATGGTCGCGCTCGATCAGCCAGAGACCGAGTGCCTCGATAAAGGTCGACTTGCCGGCACCGGGTGCTCCGGAAATTCCGATACGAATGGCATTACCGGCATGTGGCAGCAGTGCGTTGAGCACCTGTTCGGCGCGCAGCTGATGATCAGTGCGCACCGATTCAATCAACGTGATCGCTTTCGCCAGCGCCCGCCGCTGGCCGGACAGAACGTCGTCGACGAGCTGGCGGTCGACGTTGGAAAGCTCCCCGGGCGATGGTTTGTTCATTTTGCGTCCGCTTGGCGCAGGGTTGGTTTCAGCCGCGAGCCTTGCGGATTTCTTCAAGTACCTTTTTCGCCGAATCCTCAATGCGCGTACCGGGGCCGAAGATCGCTTTGGCCCCGGCCTGATAGAGGAAATCGTAGTCCTGCGCCGGGATCACGCCGCCAGCAAAAACGATAATGTCGTCGGCGCCCTGCTCCTTGAGCGCCTTGATCAGTTGAGGTAGCAATGTCTTGTGACCGGCCGCCAGCGAGGAAACACCAACAGCATGAACGTCGTTCTCGATAGCCAGTCGCGCAGCTTCCTCGGGTGTCTGGAATAGCGGGCCGACGTCAATGTCGAAGCCGAGATCGGCGAAGGCGGTGGCAACGACTTTGGCACCACGGTCATGACCATCCTGACCGAGCTTGGCAATCATCACGCGCGGGCGGCGGCCTTCTTCTTCCTTGAACTTCTCGATGTTGGCCTTGAGGGCCTCCCAGCTTTCCTGTCCCTTCACAACACCTCCGTACACGCCCGAGATGGTTTGATTGTTGGCGCGGAAGCGGCCAAAGATTTTTTCCAGCGCGTCCGACACTTCACCGACCGTGGCGCGCAGGCGTATCGCCTTGACGCTCAGGTCGAGCAGATTGCCTTCGCCAGTCTGCGCGCATTTGGTCAGTGCGTCGAGTGCGGTTTGCACTGTGGCGGCATCGCGTGATGCGCGGATATTCTTCAGGCGGGCAATCTGCGAATCGCGCACCGCGTGATTGTCGATATCGCGAAACTCGATGGCATCTTCAGTGGCCAGCTTGTACTTGTTCATACCGACGATGACATCCTTGCCGGAATCGATGCGCGCTTGCTTGTCTGCCGCGCAGGTCTCGATCTGCATCTTCGCCCAACCCGATTCGACGGCCTTGGTCATGCCGCCCATTTCCTCGATTTCCTCGATGATGCTCCAGGCCTTGTCGGCCATGTCTTGAGTCAACTTCTCCATCATGTAGGAACCCGCCCAGGGATCGACGACGTTACAAATGTGCGTCTCTTCCTGGATGATGAGCTGGGTGTTGCGTGCAATGCGCGAGGAAAACTCGGTCGGCAGGGCGATGGCTTCGTCGAGCGCATTCGTGTGCAGCGACTGGGTGCCACCGAATACGGCGGCCATCGCTTCGACGGTGGTGCGCACGACATTGTTGTACGGGTCCTGCTCGGTCAGTGACCAGCCGGAGGTCTGACTATGCGTGCGCAGCATCATCGACTTGGCGTTCTTGGCGTTGAAGCCAGTCATGATGCGATGCCAGAGCAGGCGTGCGGCACGCATCTTGGCGATTTCGAGGTAGAAGTTCATGCCTACCCCCCAGAAGAACGAGAGGCGTCCGGCGAAGGTGTCGACGTCCATGCCGGAAGCCACACCAGTGCGCACATACTCCATGCCATCGGCCAGCGTAAAGGCCAGCTCGATGGCCTGGTTCGCCCCGGCTTCCTGAATGTGATAACCGGAAATCGAGATGGAGTTGAACTTCGGCATGTGCTGTGCCGTGTAGCCAAAGATATCGGCAATGATCTTCATCGACGGCTTGGGCGGATAGATGTAGGTGTTGCGGACCATGAACTCCTTGAGGATGTCGTTCTGGATGGTTCCGGTGAGTTGCGCCTGTGTTACACCCTGTTCCTCGGCGGCAACGATGTAGCCGGCAAGAATTGGCAGTACTGCGCCGTTCATGGTCATCGACACAGACACCTTGTCGAGTGGAATGCCGTCGAAGAGGATCTTCATGTCTTCCACGGAATCGATCGCCACGCCGGCCTTGCCGACATCACCGACAACGCGTGGATTGTCCGAGTCATAGCCGCGGTGCGTGGCCAGATCGAAAGCCACGGAAACGCCCTGGCCACCGGCGGCGAGTGCCTTGCGATAGAAGGCATTGGAGGCTTCGGCAGTCGAGAAGCCGGCGTACTGGCGAATGGTCCACGGCTTGACCGCGTACATCGTCGCCTGCGGGCCGCGCAGGAAGGGCGCAAAACCGGGCAATGTGTCGGCGAAGGGCAGGCTGTCAGTGTCGGCTTTGGTATACAGCGGTTTGACGACAATGCCTTCGGGCGTCACCCAGTCGAGCTTGTTCAGATCGCCACCCGGCGCCGATTTGGCGGCCGCCTTGGCCCAGGTATCCAGCGAGGGAATTGGAATGTCGGAATTCTTGCTCATGATCTGCCCCTGATTGCACAACATTTCATTTTTGAAACACCTGTAACGGTAACGACTCCAAAATGGATCGTTCACAGCAGGATACTTGACAGCGCGGAAACTAGATAATAACGTATACATAATTATGAATGCAATATTGGGGCTCGCGCGTAATTTGCGCTTTACGCCCCGCTCTATACTCATTGAACTCACCACTGACCGATACTCAAGACCTCGCCCGTCCTGCCCTTTACGAACAGGTCGCGGAGCGTCTGCGCACGCGCATCTACGCTCACGAGCTGGCGCCTGGCGCCTGGGTCGACGAGCAGACGCTGGCTGTTGAATACGGCATCAGCCGCACGCCACTGCGCGAGGCGCTCAAGGTACTTGCCGCCGAAGGGCTGGTAACGCTGAAGCCGCGCCGTGGTTGCTATGTTGCCGAGCTCTCCGAGCAGGATCTCGACGAGATTTATCCGGTGATGGCGCTGCTCGAAGGACGCTGTGCCGCCGAGGCTGTACAGAAATGCCAGCCCGCCGACCTCAAGCGCTTGACGGCGATCCATGAAGCGCTCGAACGCCACGCCAATGCTGGCGATCCCGATGGTTTTTTTGAAGCCAATCAGGAATTCCACGCGGTTGTCCAGGAGCTTGCCGGCAACCGCTGGCTGCAACAGCTGATCGACGACACGCGCAAAATGCTGCGCCTGACACGGCGCGATTCATTGCGTCTTGAAGGTCGTCTCAAGCAATCGCTTGCCGAGCATCGCGCCATTCTCGATGCACTCCTCAAGGGCGATGCCGCCGCCGCCGGTCAGGCGATGCACGACCACCTGCTTTCGGGTCGCAAGGCGCTGGTCAAGTTGCGCATTCGCAAGGCCTGAGTGCTCGCCCGTCTGCTTGCCCTGCGCATGTTGCAAACTTCGCCAAAAGTCGCCAAAATCCGCAGGCTACGGGAATGTTGAAGACCTGAATGCAGTACTTGGCAATGCAGCAATGAATTCGTGACCTGATATACAAATCAGGACGATCAGGGCGCAGCCGTAACGACCTACCAAAGGAGAATTGAACATGGCAAACGATAATCGCGACAAGCTCCAGAAGCCGGAATTTCTGACGGAAGATCAGTTTCAGGGGTTGCTCGATGCAACTTCGTCAGTCGAACGCATCCGTGGTGACGCCAAGGCAGACGTCGAACGTTACAAGGCCAATCCGGATGGCTGGTCAACGGGAAAGGGTTCGCCCTCCGGCCTGCCAACGCTGCTGCTGTCCACCACCGGCCGCAAGTCGGGCGAGAAGCGCACCACCCCGCTGGTCTTCCTGCAGGATGGCGAGCACATGGTTGTCGTGGGCTCGCTGGCTGGCTATGACCAGCACCCGACCTGGTATCTGAACATCACTGCCGACAAGAACTGCTGGGTACAGAAAGATCGCGATCAATTTGTCTGTATCGCCCGCGATGTAACGGATGCCGAACGTGCCGCACTGTGGCCCAAGCTCGACCAGGTATTTCCGGCCTGGGGCTACTTCCAGAAGCAGACTGACCGGCCCTTCCCGATGGTCATTCTCGAAATTTCCAAGAAGCTTTAATCCCTGCATGCAGCAGAGCCCGGGGCCGGGCATCGTCCGGAGCCCGATTCCTGTGCGATCTGTGTGCGTCCAGCATACAGCCACTCCGACCAGCTGGAGAAGAACGCAACATGGCTAACGTGAATTTCGAACATCTTTTTACTCCCCTGCAAGTGGGCCCGATGAAGGTGCCCAATCGCATCTGTGAAACCACCAACACCATCAATTCATCGATGGCACCCGGTCTGATTGATGAGCACTTCATCGCGCACCACGGTGCCAAGGCCAAGGGCGGCACCGGCTGGATCGGTAGCGAAACCTGGCTGCTGAATGCGCCGTTTCCTCCCGAAACGCCACCCGAGATTGGCCTCGCTGTCGGCTTCGGCACGCCCTGGGCCAGTTACCAGAATCCAGCTTTCCTCGAAGGCAAGAAGAAATTCTGCGAAGAGATCCACAAATCCGGTGCTGTCGTCGTCGTTCAGCTCACGCACCTCAGCGCTGTCTGGGCGCCGTCCGCGGTGCCGGTCATCGGCGCGCAGGACTATACGCCGCACGTGCTCGGCGAGGCGGAGATCGAGGCCCACCTGAACATTCTTGCCGATGCGGCGGCGGCGGCGCAGGGCGTTGGCGCTGATGGCATCGAGATTCACTGCGCCCACGAAACACTTGGCTACAGTTTTCTCTCGCCGGCAACCAACCATCGTACCGATCAGTGGGGCGGCGGTCCGGAGAAACGCATCCGTTTCGTCGTCGAGGCGCTGAAACGCATCCGCGCCCGCATTGGTGATTCGATGGCACTGGGCATCCGTATCAGTGGTCTGGAATTCCGCGAGGGCGGCTACGACAACCTGCAAATGCGCGAGATGCTCTACATGATCGGCGAGACCGGCCTGCTCGATTTCGTCGACATCGACGTCGGCCACTGCTGGGGTGCGCCGTCCTACGTACCGAATTCCTACTACGCCCACGGCGAATTCCGTGACTGCGGCAAGGGTGCGCGTGTCGACCTCGATCCGAAGATCAAGGTGCTGTTCACCGGTCGCATCAACGACCCGGTAGTCGCCGAAGACTTGCTGAAGAACGGCTATTGCGATCTGGTTGGCATGGTGCGTGCCGGCATCGCCGATCCCGAGTTCGCCATCAAGGCGCGCGAAGGCCGTCTCGGTGAAATCCGTCGCTGCATCGGCTGCACGCGCTGCATCGACGAGGCCTCTGAACCGGTGACTTTCCCCTACACGCCGACCTGCTCCATCAATCCGGTGATCGGCAGCGAGCTGCGCTGGCAGGAGCAGTTCAAGCCTGCTGCGCAGAAAAAAAATGTCGTCGTTGTCGGGGGCGGTCTGGCCGGCTGTGAAGCTGCGCGTATCGCAGCTCTGCGCGGTCACAAGGTGACATTGCTCGAACAGGGCAAGCGCCTTGGCGGGCAACTGGTACTCGCCGCCAAGGTTGCCGGTCGTGATTCCTTCGAAGACCAGATTTATTTCGAGGAAAACGAAATGATCCGCGCTGGCGTAACGGTCAAGCTCGAAGCTGCTGCCGATATCGCCACCATCAAGGCGCTCAAGCCGGATGCCGTCGTCATTGCCACGGGTTCGACACCGCGTGTGCCACACGATGTCGTTGGTCTCGATCAGTCACATGTCGTGCAGGGCTGGGATGTGCTGCGCGGCAAGGTGCAGACCGGCAAGCGGGTCGCCCTGATTTCACAGGAAGACTATTACGAAACACCTTGCATTGCCGAATATCTGGCCGCGCAAGGCAAGGAAGTCACGGTATTCCACAAGTCCGTCCAGCTTGGCTTCGAGATCGCCCGCTATTCGGTTGGCATGGTCCTCAAGCGTATGGAGGAATTCAATGTGACGGTCAAGCTGAACCTGGTTCTCAGCAAGGTCGACGGCAAGACCATTGAGCTGTCGTCGGCGTGGGGCGGAAAAACCTACCGCGAGGAGGGCTTCGACAGCGTGGTGCTGGTATATGGTTCGGTGGCGCAGTGCGATCTGTACGATCAGCTCAAAGCCGAAGGCAGCATCGCCCAGCTTTATCTGGCCGGCGCTGCCTGGTTGCCGCGTCACATGTCTGAATCGACCCGGCATGGGGCGAACATCGGTCTGGCAATCTAGGTGAGGACTGCATGACAAATCGGCCGGTCGTTTCCGCTCAGGCGGAGATGATGGGCCGGCGTTTTTCTTAAGGGATTTGTTAAAACATGCCTTTTACAGGCCCGCAAACTTTTTCATAAGGAGGGAGAGAATGGTTCTTTCCATCTGCAATTTCAGATCCACACTTGTTTCAAAAATTGAAAACATCCGGGGGATCGGATTCCTTTGTCTGATGACGGCAGTTGTTGCCAGCGCTGTATTCATGACGGGTTGCTCGTCGGCGGTTGGTACCGATCTGGCACCACGGGAAGACATTTTGAAAACCTTGCGCGCACAAGGCTTTGTGTTTAATAAAAATGTCATCTCGACTGTATTTGGGGAAAATCAAAATCAGGTGATTGTCAGCGGGCAAATTGCACAGAAAACCCCTGATAACAAGAACGTAACCAACGGCACCAAGCTCACCCAGTACAGAAAAATTATCGTTGAAAATGTGGATGGAACCTGGAAGGTCATCTCGGCACCACCGTTGCAGCGTGAACAGTTTTCTTCGCGCCAGTACTAATGAATTCATCATCGCTTCCTGTCTGTTCTCCGTTCACGGGGGCGCAATTGATAAACCTGAAAAAGATGGTTAACTACTATGCATGCTGATATTTCTTCATTAGAGCCGACCTACGGATATTCGATCGAGAAATCCAATAAAGGAAAATGGGCTTTTTTCATCGCACTTGCGGGGGCGCTCGGCATCCCCCTTTGCTTTTTGATAAATCAGTTCCTCTTTGGTTCGGAGCAGATGCAACTCTGGTGGGAGTCGGCAAAGATCGCTCCGACGACACAACCCCAAGTATTGGCCGGATTCTGGATGACCATGGCTGGAATTTTTATTGTCATTTGGCATTCGTGCGTCGTCAAGGGTTGGGCGCGCACAATATTGTGTTTGTCGGTGGGCTTCTTTATTGCGTGGTTTTACGAGTTTTTGGGAACCAACTTCCCGGGCGGCGGAATTTTCGGGCCATATAATTACAGCGATACCATCCTCTATCAGCATATTTACGGCGTTCCCGCCATGATTGCCTTTGGATGGGAGGTCATGGCCTATCCAGCGTTTTACCTTGTGCTGTATCTGCTTCCCAGTGAACAAATGGGCGAGGCTAAATCGTTATCCAAACGGATTATCAACAACGCCTTCATTTCAGTCCTTGGCGGCCTGTTTTGTGTTGTCCTGGACTTTATTGTCGATCCGATCTCAGTGGAATCAGGCTACTTTACCTGGCATACGAATGGCGGTATCTACCCGTGGCTGGAAGGTGCCGGCGAACCTCTCACCAACTTTTTGGGGTGGTGGATTTGCGGATTCACCATGATGTTCTTCTGGTGTTTCATTCTTCAGACAACACCGTCAAAACGACATGTCCGTTCCAGATACCTGGATATTTACATCCCCCTGGCTTTGTACTGCACATGGTTCACGAACTACATGTCGCAAGAACTGTTCATGCAGCATCGGGACGATGTCATTCTGTTCGGCTTGTTTGGTCCCGGCGGAATCATCATGATTCTTCTGGTGAAGCTTTTCCTGGAAAAGCGGGGACATCAGCCGCATCCGATAGGCCACGCGATTTCAAAAGAAGTGCTGCTCAAACGCAAGAACGCCTGATCAGGTTATCGCGGATATTTCTCACCTCGCCGGTATCCTGGCGAGGTGAGTGCATGCATCGTCGGCTGTATTGCGGACAGCTTCAGACAAACCTGGCAATCACCTCATCGGCATAGCGTTTGATCGCATTGGTCTTCATGGCCAGCGTCGGCTGTTGTTGCATGATCTTGCCAACGCCTTCTTCGGCCTGCATGCCGGGCAGTGCCCAGGGTGTGACTTGCAGATCGGTGATGCCGAGATCTTCGAGGTATTTGATGTCATCGATGCTCGTCGCATCCGGGCAGTGCAGCATGATGTCAAAGGGCTCCCTGTCGCGGCCGTATTCGCGTCGGTAGCGGTTGAGTTCATCGACGATGCCGGGGATCTCGGCCTTGTTGTGGATGACGCTAAGCCAGCCATCACCAAGGCGTGCGGCGCGCTGCATGGCTGGCGCGGTGGCGCCGCCAACATAGATCGGGATTTTCTTCTTCGGCGTCGGCGCCATGATCACACGGTCGAAGTCGATGTACTTGCCGTGAAATTCCTGCATGCCGCCTTGCATCAGCAGGCGGATCGCCTGAATGGCTTCGTCCTGACGCTTGCCGCGCGTCTTCATATCGATGTTGAGCCACTTGAATTCTTCGGGCATCCAGGCGAGGCCGACACCGAGAGCGACGCGGTCATTGGATACCTCCGCCACCGAGCACAGACTCTTGGCTTCCAGTAGCGGCTGACGGATGGCCAGTCGCAGTACCGAGGGGATGAAGCGGATGCGTTTCGTCACTACGGCCATCGCCGTCATTGCCACCCACGGATCGAGCACTGGCATATCCAGCGGCCAGAAGCGCGAGCCGTCCGGTGTGTAGGGATAAGGAACAGAGACTTTCTCCGGAAAAAATGGAGCATCGGCGACCTGGATGCTGTCCCAGCCGTGTGCGTCAGCGGTACGGGCGATTTCCTGGTGTTCGCCGGGATCGACCATGAACAGGTGAAATCCGAATCTCATGCTGTTTCTCCTCAGGTTTGTTCTTGTCGGTATGGGCAAGGCGTGAACAAAATTCCGGTTCCATTCTAGTCGTCAGGCGCCGTAATCAGGCGCTTGCAAGTTACTGAAGCAGGGTGCCAAGAACCCGTCAAAGGGTTGCGGATACCAGCATAAACGTTTATCTTGTCAGGCTTCGCGCTGGACTGAATCGGGGCGCCCATCGTCCGTTATTCTCCCGCACTTCCGGCGCATCCAGAACGAATTATTTCGAGCCGCCGATGTATTCCATTTCCGCCATCAACTACGTCTTTCTCACGCTGCTGTTGTGTGCGGCACTGATCAGTCTCGGCTTCGGCCTGCGCAAGTACTGGCGGCAGATGACCAATGGTCAGGCGTATTTTACCTCCGTCGAGCCGATCACCCGCGAGGCAGTGCTCGCCAGGATTAACTGGCGGACCTTCGCGCAGCGCGGTCTGCTGCTGTCGCGCCTCAAGAAGCGGCCAATTTCGGGGCTTGCTCACTACCTGTTGTTCTTTGGCGCCCTCATCGAAATTCTGGGTCACGGTCTGTTTCCGCTGACCTTCATCGGCGTTGATGTCTATCACGGCTGGTTTGGTCGCTATTTCATGGAGCTCGGTCGCGAAGTCGCCGGCCTGATGATTTTTACCGGGCTGCTGTTCTTTGCGATACGTCGTCTGGCGCCCCCCGATCGTCTCACCGCCGGTGGAAAAACGCGCAAGGGTTTCTCGCCTATGGAGGCGCTGCTGCTCGTGATCGTGCTGCTCGGTTTCACGGCCGAGACCTTCCGTCTCACCAATCCGGAGGCCAGCTCGCAGTTTGAATTCGTCGGCAAGGCACTGGCAGCGACGCTGGCCGGTGTCGACATCCATACGTTGGCCACTGGCAACCTGCTGTTCTGGTGGCTGCACATGTTGTTCGGCGTCGCCTTCATTGCGCTGATCGCGCACACCCCGATGTCGCACATGGTGCTCGGTCTCGCCAATAGCGGCCTGGCGAAGAAGCGCTCGGGCATCACTCTCGCACCGATCGACTTCGACGCCGAGGAAACAGAGGGCAAGGAACTGGTGCTCGGCGCCAGCAAACTCTCGCACCTCAGCCAGAAATATCTGATGGATGCCGCCACCTGCCTGTGGTGCGGACGCTGCCATGAAGTCTGCCCTGCGGCGCAGACCGGCAAGGCCCTGTCGCCCAAGTCCATCATGGCTGTCTGCGCCGAATACATGGCGCAAGGCAAGTTTGATGATGACTCGCTGATCGACACCATTGGCCAGGAAGCGGTGTTCAATTGCACGACCTGCGGTGCCTGTATCGAGGAATGTCCGGTCAGCAACAGCCCGGCCGAGATCGTGCTGGAGCTTCGTCGCAACTTCGTCATGGAGCGTTCGGAAATGCCCGACACCATGGCGGCAGCCAACGCCAATATGGAAAAGCGTGGTCATCCCTTCGTCGGCACCTCGGCCAACGTCGATGACTGGAAGAAGGGCCTGGAATTCGAAGTGCCGCTGTTCGTGCCGGGCGAAACCGAATACCTGCTCTGGCTCGGCTGCGCCGTGACCTACGAGGAGCGCGCCCAGGCGATCGCTCGCGCCATGGTGCAAATCCTCGAAGCTGCCGGGATTTCCTACGGTACGCTCGAAGGCCCGCATTGCACGGGTGATCCGTCCAAGATGATGGGCAACGAAATGCAGTTCGTCGAAACTGCCCAGGGCAACATCGAGGAATTCCAGGAGATGAAGATCCAGAAGGTCATCACCATGTGCGCCCACTGTTTCAACAGTTTCGACCGCTATTACCCGGAGCTCGGCGCTGACTGGCAGACGATCCCGCATGCGGTGCTGATCGACCAGCTCATCAAGGATGGCAAGCTCAAGGTTCAAAGCAGCACCGAGAAGATCACTTTTCACGATCCCTGCTATCTGGCGCGCCACAACGATATCGTTGACGAGACGCGCAGCGTGGTGTCTGCCGTCGGTCAACTGATCGAAATGCCGCGCAATCGCAAGGACAGCTTCTGTTGTGGCGCCGGTGGTGGTAACTACTGGGGTGGCCAGGGCGGCACGGCGCGTATCAGCGACGTGCGCGCTCAGGAAGCCTTCGACACCGGGGCCGACAAGATCGCTACCTCTTGTCCTTTCTGCATGCTGATGCTCACGTCGAGTGCCACCAAACATACGGAAGAGCGCAAGGTATTCGACGTTGCGGAGCTGGTGCTTGAACGCCTCGAAAACAAGCCGGCTGCCACCACACACTGATTGCAGTGCCATGCATTTTCAAACCATTTTTCAATTCATCCATGAGGACAACCGATGAGCCGCGCCCTTGACGACATCATCGTACTGGACCTGACCCGGCAGTTTTGCTCGTCGCTGTCGGGTGCCTTTCTTGCCGATTTCGGCGCGCGTGTCATTCGCCTCGATCTGCTGCCCGAAGCCAAGGCGGCACCGGTCAAGGCGGTCGACGGCAAGTGGAATCACGAAGCCGATCTGATCCATCGCAACAAGCAAAGCCTGGCACTCGATCCGCACACGGAGAGAGGTGCCGCGCTGCTCAAGGATCTTGTCGCTAAAGCCGATGTGATTGTCACCGACTGGCAGCGCGACGAGCTCGTCGCGCTGGGCCTCGACTATGCGAGCGTCGTCAAGCTGCGCGGCGACATCGTCTTCGGCCGGCTGTCCGGCTTTGGCCCGCTCGGCCCGGATGCCGAGCTGCCGCCGATTGATGAGCTTGCTGCGGCACGTACCGGCATGATGCCGATTCTTCAGCAGCCCGGTCAGCCGCCGGTATATACCGGTTCCGGTGCGATGCATGCCTCAGTCATGCTGGCGTTCGGCATCGTCACGGCGCTCTTCCATCGCCTCGCTTCCGGCGAAGGTCAGGAAGTCGATGTCTCGCTGTTCGGTGCCAACATGTATGGCGCTGCACTGGACATTCAGGCTTTTCTTGCCATCGGCAAGGGCGACCGCTTTATCAACCCGATCTCGCGTCTTGACGTTTCCAACCCGATGTCTGGTGCGCTCTACCCGAGCGCCGATGGTCGCTGGGTGACGCTGACCATGCCCGATACTGACCGCTGGTGGCCGATGTTTTCCGAAGCCGTCGGCATTGCTATCGACGATCCGCGCTTCGACACGCATGACAAGCGCACTGAGGGTGGCCGTCTCGAACTCATTGCCGAGCTCGAAAAAGTCTTCCAGAAAAAACCCGGCAGTTATTGGCGCCAGGTGTTTCAGGAAAAACAGATGACCGCCGACGTCATCGAACAGTTTGATTATCCGGCTAATGACAAGCAGGTATTGGGAAACCAATACATCATGGAGCTCGACCATCCGAGCCACGGCAAGGTAAAGAGCCTTGGCTTCCCGATCTTCATGAGCGAAAGTACGGCGCGTCTCGACAGCCTGGCACCGTGCACCGGCCAGCATACGCGTGCCGTACTGCGCGACCTGCTTGGCTACAACGAAGATACGATCTATCAACTCACCGCCGCTGGCGTGGTGGCATAAAACTACAGCGGGAGAATTTCATGGCAAAAGCACTCGAAGGTCTGCGCGTCATCGACCTTACTGTATGGTTTCAGGGCCCCGTCGCGGCCCAGTATCTCGCCGATTTCGGCGCCGAAGTCATCAAGGTCGAACGTCCGCAGGGCGGCGACCAGGGACGCGGCGTGCGCAGCATCAAGGCGCTGCCGGTCGGCGACTGGAACCAGTATTTCCTCGTCATCAACCGCAACAAGAAGAGCATCGCCATCGATTTGAAAAAGCCGAGCGGCCAGAAGATCATGTATCGCATGATCGAGAAGGCCGATGTATTCCTCTCGAACCTAGCACCCGAGCAACTCGCCTCCTGGAATTTGTCTTACGAGAAGCTGAAGGAAATCAACCCGAAGCTGATCTACGCGACAAACACCGGCTACGGCCGCTACGGTGCCGCTTCCAAGCCTTCCTTCGACATGACTGTGCAGGCGCTTACCGGCGTCATGGCGCGTCTCGGCGAACCCGGTCAGCCGCCGATCTACCTCGGCATGGGCTCCGGCGATGCCTATGGCGGCATCATGTCGGCGCTCGGCATCATGCTGGCGCTGTATCAGCGTCAACGCACCGGCAGGGGTCAATGTCTCGACGCCTCACTGTATGGCGCGCAGCTTTATCTGGCGGCACCCTATCTGCAATCCTTCCTTGCCGGCAATCATGACAGCGCCTTGCAGCATTCGCGCAAGCAGGTTGAAAATCCGCTGTGGAATCTGTATCCGACCAGCGAGAAGTGGGTCTACATTTGTGAACCTAACGATGATGTGCGTTTTGCCGCCTTCTGCCGCGCCATCAATGGTGCAGACATATTGGCCGATTCCCGTTTCAAGAGTGCAGAACTGCGCCAACAGCATAACGAGGCGTTGATCGAAGTGATTGAGGCACACACGCTGAAATTCGATCACACTGGATTGATGACCGCGCTGAAGGCCGCCGGCATCGTCGCCCAGCCGATCAATAATCTCGCCGATGTCATCCGTGACGAACAGGCCTGGCAGAATAACTATTTCATGAAGGCCTACTGTGAGGAAGTGCAGCGCGAAGTTGATGTACGCGGTCTGCCGGTCACGCTGTCGAAGACGCCGGGCGAGATCAATAGCCTCGGCCCGCAACTCGGCCAGGATACGGAACTCCTCCTGATGGACATGCTCGGCTACGCGTGGGAGGAAATTGAAACACTGAAGGCTGAAGGTGCGATTCCCTGAGGCAGAATGAATTTGCACCACTTCCGTCATTCCCATGAAGGCGGGAATCCATGGCAGGTGACTCACTGAGTCCCTGCTTGCGTGGGGATGACTAGACGAACTAAAGAGAAGGAAAACTAAATGAGCTGGAGCAATTGGAGCACCGTCGAAGGCGACGGACTCGACAATTTCAAGGAAATCATTTACGAAAAAAAGCACCACCAGGTGCTCGGCGGCGGCGTGGCGCGCATCTCGCTGAACAAGCCGGACAAGATGAATACCCTGACGCTGGCCACCGTCGATGAAATGTTTCGCGCCTTCTACGACGCCAACCACGACCCGGCCATCGGCGTCATCGTCGTTGCCGGCAAGGGCAAGCATTTCGGTGCTGGTGGCGATGTGGACTGGGAGCGCTGGGGGCTGCGCGAAGCTTTCTACAACCGCTATCCGCACAACCGTCTGGTGCGCATGTCGCGCAAGCCCATCATCGCCCAGGTGCAGGGTTACTGCATCGCCGGCCACAACCACATGGCCTACTGCTGCGACTTCACCATCGCCGCAGACAACGCCGTATTCGGCCAGGCTGGCCCGCGCGTTTCTTCACCGGCCGATGGTTTCTTCGTGCCCTATCTGACCAAGGTCATTGGCACCAAGAAGGCGCGTGAGATGTGGATGCTCTGTCGCAAATACAAGGCACCCGAAGCATTGGCAATGGGCCTCGTCAACACCGTGGTGCCGCTTGATGAGCTGGAAGCCGAAGTCGACAAGTGGGCCGCAGAAATGCTCGCCGTCAGCCCTGGCTGCCTGGAGGTACTGAAGGCTGCATTCGATCAGGAAATGGATGGCTACAAGGAGTCCTGCGTGATCTCGGCGGGTATGTATCCCGACTGGTTCGACATGCCCGAAGGCAAGGAAGGCGGTTCCGCTTTCGTCGAAAAGCGCAAGGCCGAATTCTGGTCGATTCGCGAACGCGAAGCCGCAATGCGTCAGCAGTTGCTCGAAGAGTATGAAGCCATGCAGGCCGGGCGCAAAAGCGGGAAGGCCTAAACATTCATCTTCAAATAAGAGCGCGAATGCAACAATTCCCACAGTAAGTGGGTCATTCCCGCCTACGCGGGAATGACGAGGATTGAATAAGCTGGGTGCTTTCATTTCATGTAGAAAGTGTTGGCACGCATCAACGTAAAAACAGGAGAAGCAATGCTCAAGGACAAGGCCTGTATCGTCGGCATCGGGGAAACTCCCTATTGCCGCAAACCGGGATCCGGCCTCTCGGAAATGGCGATCCAGCTCAAGGCTGCGGTCGCCGCCATCGAAGACGCCGGCTTGAAGGCTAGCCAGATCGACGGCATCCTGCCCTTCCCCAATCTCGGCAAGGCCGAAGCGCTGGCGGCCAGCCTAGGCTGCGCCAATCTGCGTTTCGCTGCCACCATCCACATGGGCGGCGCAGCACCGGTTGCCAGCCTGCGCGCGGCGGCGCTGGCAGTCGCCAGTGGTGCTGCTGATTACGTGCTGGTGCCAGCGGGCTGGAACGGTTTCTCCGGTGCGCGGGTGCGCGAGACGACGACGCAGGATCTGGATTCGATTCCGGGCGGCGCCATTGCCCGCGATTTCTACATGCCCTTCGGCCTGACCGCGCCGCCGCAGTGGTATGCGCTGATGGCGCGCCGCCACATGCACGAATACGGCACCACGCACGAGCAGCTCGGCGCCGTGGCGCTGGCGATGCGCAAGCACGCCAATCTGAATCCGGCTGCCGTGATGCACAGCAAGCCGCTGACCATGGCAGATTATCTGGCGTCGATGATGATCGCCGATCCTTACAAGTTGCTCGACTGCTGTCTGGAAACCGACGGCGCCGCAGCCTTCGTCGTCACCAGCGCCGAGCGCGCGCGTGATCTCAAGCAGAAGCCGATCTACGTCATGGGTGCCGCCGCCAGCCAGCCGTATCCGGCCGACGAGATCACCAATCGCAAAGACCTGCATCAGGTCGGCCTCAGCATCGCCGCGCCGGAAGCCTTCCGTATGGCCGGCATCCAGCACAGCGATGTCGACTTCGCCGAGATCTACGACTGCTTCACCTTCGAGGTGATTCAGCAGATCGAGGAAGCCGGTTTCTGCAAGCGCGGCGAGGGCGGTGCCTTCGTCGAGAACGGCGGTATCGAACTCGGTGGCCGTCTGCCCGTCAACACGCATGGCGGCTTGCTGTCACATGCCCATTCGCTGGGTCTGGGTCACCTCGTCGAAGCCGTGCGTCAGCTGCGCGGCGAATGCGGCCCACGCCAGGTCAAGGACGCCGAAATCGGCGTGGTCACCGGCTGGGGCGATTTCGGCGATGGCAGCATCGCCATCCTGCGTCGTTAATCAAGGGGCTCCGAAATGACAGAAACAACGTATGACAAGCCGCTCCCCAGGATGGACGGCCTGAGCAAGGAATTTTACGACTGGTGTGCCAAGGGCGAACTGCGCTTCCAGCGCTGCAAGTGCTGCGGCGCGTGGCGTCATGTACCGCGCGACATCTGCGCCGAATGCAGTTCCTTCGATTGGGAATGGGCGCTATCGAGCGGCCGTGGCACGGTCTTTACCTGGACGGTGGTGGCGCGTGCGCTGCACCCGGCTTTCGGCACCTCCACGCCGTATGCGCCGGTGGTGGTCGAACTCGAGGGCGGCGTGCGGCTGCTGACGCAGCTCACCGATGTCGCACCGGATGCGCTGAAGATCGGCATGCCGGTGCAGGTGGATTTCAAGTCCGTCACGCCCGAGATCACGCTGCCGTATTTCCGCCGCGCCTGACCTTCATATTTCACAAGAGGAACGAACATGTCTCTGAATTTACCTTTAAATCTGCCCGCGACCTTTACCTACGAAAAGAAGGGCCGCATCGCCCTGATGACCATCAATCGCCCCGAGGCGATGAATGCTTTTACGCGCGAAATGCTCGTCGGCATGGATGCCGCTTTCGACGACTTCAACGCCGACCCCAATCTGTGGGTAGCCGTCATCACCGGTGCCGGTCCGAAGGCATTCTGTACCGGCATGGACATCAAGGACGCACTGCCGGCCATCGCCGCCGGCGACCAGATGGGCTATGACGATCCGGCCAAGCGCCCGTTCCAGAATATCTTCAAGCCGATCATCGCTGCCGTAAATGGTTTCTGCATCGCCGGCGGTCTTGAGTTCCTGCAAGGTATGGACATCCGCATCGCTTCCGAAAATGCCATGTTCGGTCTCGGCGAAGTGAAGTGGGGCGTCATCCCCGCCGGTGGTTCGCACATCCGCCTGCCGCAGCAGATCCCATGGGCTGTGGCGATGGAACTGCTGCTCACGGGTCGCACCATCGACGCCAAGCGCGCCTATGACATCGGCCTGATCAACAAGATCGTGCCGCAAGATCAGCTGATGACCGAAGCCATGGCCTGGGCCGAAAAGATTTGCGAAAACGGCCCGCTGGCCGTGCGTACCGCCAAGGAAATTGCTGTGCGTGCGCTCAATAACGAGCCGAAGTTTGTCCTTGAAAAAACCATGGCACCGCGCGTCTTCAATTCCGAGGATGCCAAGGAAGGCCCGCGCGCCTTTGCTGAAAAGCGCAAGCCGAATTTCACCGGGCGTTGATATCTTGCTGAACCGCATCACCTGAGCAAACAACCGAACAATTTTTATTGGACCAAAATCTCATGAGCGAAAAACTCCCCACTCTTGCCATTCTTGGCGGCACCGGCGATCTCGGCACGGGCCTGGCACGCCGCTGGGCGCAAGCCGGCTATGAAGTCATCATCGGTTCGCGCACCGTCGACAAGGCGGAAGCTGCCGCCACCGATTTGCGCAAGGTCATGGAAGAGCGCGGCATTAAGAGCGTTAATGTGCGCGCTGCCGATAATCTGGCCGCCGCGCAACAGGCCGACATCGTCGCGATGACCGTACCGTTCAGTCATCAGACCAGCACGCTGGAAGCCGTCAAGCTGGCACTGCAAGGAAAAATCCTTATCGACGTTACCGTGCCGCTGGTGCCGCCAAAAGTCATGCGCGTGCAACTGCCGCCCGAGGGGTCGGCTGGTCAGATCGCCCAGGCACTGCTCGGTGAGAACGTCAAGGTCGTTTCGGCGTTCCAGAACGTCGCGGCCAATCATCTGCAGGAAGGCAAGGGCCTTGACTGCGACGTGCTGGTGTGCGGTGACAACAAGGAAGCGCGCGGCGAAGTCATCAAGCTTGTCGAAGCCGCCGGACTGCGTGGTTTCCACGCCGGCAGTATCGCCAATGCCGCCGCTGTTGAAGCCATGACCTCGTTGCTGATCTTCATCAACAAGCAATACAACTGTCATGCCGGTATTCGTGTGACGGGAATCGAACAGTAACAACAGTCACATCGCCATCATGGGTGAAATCATTGCGCCCGGTCTCTTGACTGCCCTGCAGGCAGGACAGCCGCTCGACCGTACCGCCGCGCTGGCGCTGGCCGAGGTGCGCTATACGCCGGCACTGATGGCGCTGGCCGCGCCGCTGCGTGATTATGGCTTTCGCGATGTGGTCACCTATTCGCGCAAGGTGTTCCTGCCGCTCACCAAACTGTGTCGCGATGTTTGTCACTACTGTACTTTCGCCAGCACGCCGCGCGAAGTCGGCAATGCCTATATGTCGCTCGATGAAGTGCTGGCCAGCGCACGCGAGGCGGCGGCGCAGGGTTGCAAGGAGGCGCTGCTGACGCTGGGTGAGCGCCCCGAGCTGCGTTATCAGGCGGCGCGTGATGCGCTGGCGGCGATGGGTTTCAGTACGACGCTGGAATACGTTGCCCATGTCGCCGGCGAAATTTTCAAACAGACGGGGCTGCTGCCCCACGTCAATCCTGGTTGCATGGATGCTGCCGAGCTGGCGATGCTGCGCAAGGTGTCACCGTCGATGGGGTTGATGCTCGAATCGACCGCAGCGCGTTTGTGCGAGAAAGGCATGCCGCACTACGGCTCGCCCGACAAGGCGCCGGCACGTCGACTGGAAACGCTGCGTCTGGCCGGCGAGGCCAAAGTGCCGTTCACCTCCGGCATCCTCATCGGCATCGGCGAGACGCGCCGCGAGCGCATTGAATCGCTGCTGGCCTTGCGCGACTTGCACGAACGCTACGGCCATATCCAGGAAATCATCATCCAGAATTTCCGCGCCAAGCCGGATACGCTGATGGCGCAGGCGCCAGAGCCGGATCTCGACGATTTGCTGTGGACCATCGCTGTGGCGCGTCTGATCTTTGGTGCACATATGAGCATCCAGGTGCCGCCGAATCTGAATCCCGGGGTGCTGCAACAACTCATCGATGCCGGTATCAACGACTGGGGCGGCGTCTCGCCGCTGACGCCGGATTTCGTTAACCCCGAAGCACCCTGGCCGCATCTCGATCAGCTCGCACGCGAAACTGCGCGTGCCGGAAAATATTTACAGGAACGTCTGACCATCTATCCGGAATATGCACTGGATGGTGCGCAGTGGGTCGACGAAAGGCTGCGCACGGCCATCCTGCAACGCATCGATGGTGAAGGTCTGCCACGCACGGATGACTGGGTGCCGGGGCAGAACAAGCCGTTACCGCAAGAAGATTTGCGCTGGCTCGGCGCCTCCATCGATGCTGAACTCATTGCACCGGAGTTGCGCACCATCGTTGCGCGCGCCGCTGCCAGTGAGGAACTCGGCGAAGCGGAAATCGTCCGCCTGTTTCAGGCGCGCGGCCCCGAGTTTGCCTATGTCTGTCGCGCGGCCGACCATCTGCGTCGGCAGGTGAATGGCGATGTCGTCAACTTCGTTGTGACGCGCAACATCAACTACACCAACGTCTGCTACTTCAAGTGTCAGTTCTGCGCTTTCTCGAAAGGCAAATTTAGCGAGAACCTGCGCGGCCAGCCCTACGATCTCGATGCGACAGAGATTGCGCGGCGCTGCAATGAAGCCTGGGATCGTGGTGCCACCGAAGTCTGCATGCAGGGCGGCATTCATCCCGACTACACCGGGCAAACTTATCTCGACATCCTCGACATCGTGCGCGGCGCCTCGCCCGATATGCACATCCACGCCTTCTCGCCGCTCGAAGTCCGGCAGGGTGCGCTTACGCTGGAACAGCCGATCGAGGACTATCTGCGGCGACTCAAGGCGCACGGCCTCAACACGCTGCCGGGGACAGCGGCCGAAGTGCTCGATGACGAAGTACGTGCCGTGCTCTGCCCCGACAAGATCAACACGCGACAGTGGATGCAGGTGATCGAGACCGCGCATGTCGTCGGCCTGAAGACTACGGCGACCATCATGTTCGGTCACGTCGACCGCTACAAACACTGGGCGCGCCACCTGCGTCGCGTGCGTGACATCCAGGTCGGTACGCACGGCTTCACCGAGTTCGTGCCGCTGCCTTTCGTGCCAATGGAAGCGCCGTTGTATCTCAAGGGTCGCGCGCGTATGGGGCCGACTTTTCGCGAAGTCATGTTGATGCATGCCGTGGCGCGACTCGCGCTGCACGGTCAGATCGACAACATCCAGGCATCCTGGGTCAAGCTCGGCGACACCGGCGTCAGCGCGGCGTTGTCGGCAGGGGTCAATGATCTTGGCGGAACGTTGATGAATGAAACCATCACGCGTGCTGCCGGTGCCACGCACGGCGAAGGCAAGTCGCCGCAGGAACTCGAAGCCTTGATTGCCAGCGTTGGGCGCCAGCCGCACCAGCGCAGTACCGAGTATGGCGAGGTCAGTGCGGAACGTCAGCGCGCAGCACGCGAGGCCGCTGCACTGGAACCGGGCGTGAACACCATGGATAGCGGCAAGGCTGCGGGCCGCAAGCGCCGTCCGCTAGTACGTTTCGCCGTCGAGACGGAACCGGCAGCGCCGGTCTGTGGCAAAGCCTGACAATGCGTAAGCAAGCATAACTGCGCATAACCAAGCGCAGCATTTTAGGAAATTAATCTCATGAGCGAAACGGCCTATTCACCCTCTCATCCCTGCCGTTTCGATCAGGTACCGCGCTGGGACGGCACAACCGATGTCATTGTTATCGGCTTCGGTATTGCCGGTGCCTGCGCTGCCCTCGAGGCAAGTTCTGCCGGTGCGGCGGTAACAATCTTCGAGGTCGCTGCGGCGAGTGGCGGTAGCTCGGCACTTTCCGGTGGCGAGATTTATCTCGGTGGCAATGGCGGTACGCCGGTACAACAGCAGAACGGTTTCACCGACAGCACCGAGGATTTCTACACTTACCTGATGATGGCTGGCGGTCCGGGCGCCGACGCAGCGCGCGTGCGGCTGTACGCCGATAGTGCCCTCGCGCATTATCACTGGTTGGTTGAGCAGGGAGTTCCTTTCAAGGGCACCTACGTTGCCGAGAAAGTCGTCGAGCCGCTGACTGACGACACACTCGTCTGGTCAGGAAGCGAGGCCGCCTGGCCGTTTTGCGAAAAAGCCAAACCCGCACCACGCGGTCACGCCGCGCAGATGAAGGGGATGGGCGCCGGCAAGATCATCATGGAAAAGCTGGCTGCGCGCGTTGCCGCATGTAACGTCGCTGTCGAATACAACGCCCGTGCGCTGGCGCTGATCGCCGATGCAGCGAATCGCGTCCATGGTGTTGTCGTACGCATTGATGGCGTGACGCGCTTCTACCGTGCACGCAAGGGCGTCATCCTTTGTGCCGGGGGCTTCATCTGCAACATCGAGATGGTACGTCGCTATGCGCCCGATGCCGAGCGCGTGACGCAGATTCCAGTCAGCGCTGGTAACGACGATGGTTCGGGAATTCGCATGGGCATGTCGGTCGGCGCGGCTGCGGTGCACATGGACGAGTACATGGTGGTCAAGCCATTCTTCCCGCCTGAATGTCTCGTCAAGGGCATCTTCGTCAATGTGTACGGCCAGCGTTTCATCAACGAGGATGCCTATCATGGCCGCGTCGCCCGCTACATTCTGCGTCAGCCCGAAGGCAAGGCCTGGCTGCTGCTCGACAACGCCATCTTCGCCCGGCCGACGCTGTTTCCCAATGTTGAAGTTGCCGCTGTCGGCGATACCTGGGCGGAGATCGAAAATGAACTCGGCCTGCCCGTCGGCGAACTGGTACATACCGTCGACAGCTACAACCGTCATGCCGAACAGGGCGTTGACCCGCTGCTGCACAAGACTGCGAAATGGCTGAAGCCGCTGGTCGAAGCGCCGTTTGCCGCAATCAGTTATTGCGAGAACGATTACCCCGCAGCCGGCTTCACCCTCGGTGGATTGGCGACGTTGCCCACCGGACAGGTACTCGATCCTGCCGGTGGACTCATCCCCGGCCTGTATGCCGCAGGCCGCACGACCTGCGGTTTGCCGAGCTGGGGCGAAGGCTACAGTTCCGGCATGTCGCTCGGCGACGCAAGTTTCTTCGGCCGTCAGGCCGGTATCCACGTTGCCAAGAGTGCCCCGACGGATATTTCAGATAAATAGAGGAGGTTCACCCATGAGCGATGTCGACTTCACCAAGGATTCACTCTTCCCGGCGCAGCAGGCCGGCTTCAATTCGATGCGCAACGTCACGGCGAAGAACCGCGAAGGCTGGCTCGATCTATTTGCTGCGGATGCTTTGGTGCAGGATCCCATCGGTGTCTCGCCGCTTGATCCGACGGGACTCGGTCATCGTGGCAGAGAAGCCATCGGCGCATTCTGGGACAAGGTGATCGCCAACAATAACGGCATCTTCCGCATCCGCGAGTCTTATCCCTGCGCCAATGAATGTGCGAATGTTCTGACCCTGACGCAGACGCTGCCGAATGGCAAGCCATTCGCCGTCAACTTCATCGGCGTTTATCGCATCGATGACAACGGCAAAATCGCTTCACTGAAGGCCTACTGGCAGTTCGACAAGGTGATGGAAGATCTCGCCGTACAGATGGCTGACTGAGATTGCCGCCTCAGAGAATCGGCGCCAGCCAGCGTTCCGCTTCGCCGATTTTCATGTCCTTGCGCTGCGCCCAGTCATCGAGTTGGTCGCGGCCGATCTTGCTGATGGCGAAATAACGCGCTTCCGGGTGAGCGAAATAAAAACCGGAGACGGCGGCGGCGGGTGCCATGGCGTAGCTTTCAGTCAGAAGGATGCCGGTATTCTTGGTCGCGTCGATCAGGTCGAATAGCGTGGCCTTTTCGGTGTGATCGGGACAGGCCGGGTAACCGGGCGCCGGGCGGATGCCCAGATATTCCTCCTTGACCAGCGCATCGATGGCGAGTTGCTCGTCGGTGGCATAGCCCCAATACTCCTTGCGCACACGCTCGTGCAGCCACTCCGCACAGGCTTCGGCGAGGCGGTCGGCAAGCGACTTGAGCATGATGGCGCGATAGTCGTCATGCGCGGCCATGAACTCGGCGAGCTTCTTCTCGATGCCGATCCCGGCGGTACAGGCGAAGGCACCGATCCAGTCGGGTGTGCCAGGATTGCCCGGTGTGCCGGGTTTTGTGAGTTTTATATTGGGGGCAATATAGTCGGCGAGGCTCTGGTTCGGCTTGCCATCCGGGCGTTGATGCTGCTGGCGCAGGCAATGCAGTGTGGCGCGTTTTGCGCTGCGCGTCTCGTCCGTGTAAATCTCGATGTCGTCGCCGCTGGCGTTGGCCGGGAATAGACCAAACACGGCATTCGCCGTCAGCCATTTTTCGGCAACGAGGCGGCCGAGCATTGTCTTGGCGTCGTTGAATACCTCGCGTGCGGCTTTGGCGACATCGCTGCCAACCTTGGCATCCTCGAGGATGCCGGGGTAGCTGCCGATCAGATCCCAGGTCTGGAAGAATGGACTCCAGTCGATGTAGTTGACCAGCGTCGCGAGGTCGATGTCGTGCAACACGGTGAGGCCCGTCTTTATCGGCGCAACCGGCACATAGGTCAGCGCGGGACGATTGGTGCGCGCTGCTTCCAGCGTCACCATCTTTACGCCCTTCTTGCTGGCGTGTTGTATGCGCACCTTTTCATAATCGGCGGCGAGTTCCGCCTTGTATTCGTCAGCCTGTGTATCCGAGAGCAGTTTCGAGACGACACCAACGGCGCGCGAGGCATCCGGTACATACGCGACCGACTGCGCGTAATGCGGTGCGATCTTGATGGCGGTATGCGCGCGGCTGGTTGTCGCGCCACCGATCAGCAACGGCACCGTGAAGCCCTGGCGCTGCATCTCACCGGCGACGTGGCTCATCTCCTCCAGCGATGGTGTGATGAGGCCGGACAAGCCGATGATGTCGGCATCATGTTCGCGCGCCGCTGCGAGAATCTTGTCGGCAGACACCATGACGCCGAGGTCGAACACTTCGTAACCGTTGCAGCCAAGCACGACGCCAACAATATTCTTGCCGATGTCATGTACATCGCCCTTTACTGTGGCCATGACGATGCGTCCCTTGGCCACCGCGCTGGTACGCAGCTTTTCTGCCTCGATATAGGGCAGCAGGTGGGCGACTGCATGTTTCATGACGCGTGCCGATTTGACCACCTGCGGCAGGAACATCTTGCCGACACCGAACAGGTCGCCGACCACGTTCATGCCGCTCATCAGTGGCCCTTCGATCACCGCCAGCGGCGGCTGTCCGGCAGCCTCGTTGGCGAGCCTCGCCTCTTCGGTATCCTCGACGATGAATTCAGTGATGCCCTTGACCATCGCATGGGCCAGACGCTCATTGACCGGCAGCGTACGCCAGGCAAGATTGCGCACCTGTTCCTTCGCTGCACCCTTTACCGTCTGCGCGAATTCGACGAGCTGCTCGCCGGCCTCCGGCGATTTGTTGAGCACCACGGCCTCGACTTTCTCGCGCAGCGCCGGATCGAGATCGTCATACACGCCGAGCTGCGCAGCATTGACGATGCCCATGGTCATGCCGGCCTGGATCGCGTGATAGAGAAACACCGTGTGGATCGCCTCGCGCACTGCGTCGTTGCCACGAAACGAAAATGACACATTGGAAACGCCGCCGGAAATCTGCGCATGTGGCAGATTGGTACGGATCCAGCGCGTGGCATTGATGAAGTCCACTGCGTAATTGTTGTGTTCCTCGATACCGGTAGCGATGGCAAACACGTTCGGATCGAAGATGATGTCCTCGGCCGGGAAACCGTTGCCGACGAGCAGATCGTAAGCACGTTTGCAGATGCCGGTCTTGCGTTCAAACGTATCGGCCTGGCCCTGTTCGTCGAAGGCCATGACGATCGCGGCGGCACCGTAATGGCGGATCAGTTGCGCCTGTGCAAGGAATTTTTCTTCACCTTCCTTGAGCGAAATTGAATTGACGATGCTTTTCCCTTGCAGGCATTTCAGACCGGCCTCCAGAACTTCCCATTTGGAAGAGTCGATCATCACCGGCGCGCGCGCGATGTCCGGCTCGCTGCAAATCAGGTTGAGAAACTTCACCATCGCCGCCTTGGAGTCGAGCATCGCCTCATCCATGTTGACGTCGACAATCTGTGCGCCGGCGTCGACCTGGTTGCGTGCCACGGCAATCGCCTTGTCGAATTCGCCGTTGAGGATCAGCCGTGCAAAGGCTTTCGAACCGGTGACGTTGGTACGCTCGCCGACATTGACGAACAGCGAATCCGCACCGATGTTGCAGGGCTCCAGCCCGGACAGACGTAACTTCTGCTCTGCTTGCGCCGGCTTGCGCGGCGTGCAGCCGTCCAGGGCTTGTGCGATGGCGCGGATGTGCTCGGGTGTGGTGCCGCAGCAGCCGCCAGCGATATTGATGATGCCGGCGTCAGCCCATTCACGGATTGCCGCAGCGAGCATCTCCGGCGTTTCATCGTAACCGCCGAAGGCGTTGGGCAGGCCGGCATTTGGATGTGCCGAGACGAAACAGTCGCAGACGCGCGACAGTTCGGCAACATACTGACGCAGTTCGCCGGCACCGAGTGCACAATTCAAACCGAAAGATAACGGCCGTGCATGGCGTAGCGAATTCCAGAAAGCCTCCGCTGTCTGACCTGACAGTGTGCGGCCGGAAGCGTCGGTGATGGTACCGGAGATCATTACCGGCCAGCGGCGGCCGGCGGCCTCAAAGAATTTCTCGATGGCGAACAGAGCCGCCTTGGCATTCAGAACGTCGAATACTGTTTCGACCAGCAGCAGGTCTGCGCCGCCGTCGGTAAGGCCGCGCAGTGCTTCGAGGTAGTTGGCGACCAACTCGTCGAAATACACATTGCGAAAGCCCGGATCGTTGACGTTCGGTGAAATCGAGGCGGTGCGCGAAGTTGGACCGAGCACGCCGGCAACGAAGCGCGGCCTGGCGGGATTTTTTGCAGTGAATTCGTCACAGGCCTCGCGTGCGATGCGGGCGCCGGCAACGTTGAGTTCATAGACCAGCGATTCCAGTCCGTAATCGGCTTGCGAAATCGCCGTCGAATTGAAGGTATTGGTCTCAAGAATATCGGCGCCGGCCGCCAGATATTCCTTATGAATGGTACGGATCAGTTCTGGTTTCGTCAGCAGCAGCAGATCGTTGTTGCCCTTGAGATCCTTCGCATGCTTGGCAAAGCGTGCGCCGCGATAATCCTCTTCCTTGAGGTTGTGGCGCTGGATCATGGTGCCCATCGCCCCGTCGAGAATCAGGATGCGCTGCTGGAGAAGGGCTTGAAGCTCAAGACTGCGGTCGGGTTGCATGGGCGCGGTAAGAGAAAAACAGAGCGTGAATTTTAACATGCGTAGCGCGACGATCGGCCCGCTACCCTTGTTTCTTAAAGGGTTATCGTATTCTGGATACACCGCAAAATGTGCCGCAGGAAATCGACACATCTTTTGTCCATGATGCACAATGCCGTTTTTCAAGTCAGGAGATCACCATGAACCGTCGCGAGATTCTTCAGGGAGGCGTGCTGCTTTCCGCCGCCATGTTTGCCGGACTGGCCGAGGCGGCCGGAATGGAAGATCACGATCACGACCACATGCAACATCAGCATGGTGGCAGTATCAATTATTCAGAACTGGCGCATGCCGCGACACATTGCGTGATGTTCGGCGAGGCCTGCATCGGCCATTGCCTGGAGCTGCTGGGACAGGGCGACAAGGACATGGCCGCCTGTGCAAAATCTGTCGAAGAAACGCTGGCGGCCTGTAATGCGCTGCGCCAGCTTGCCACTTGGGAATCCGTCTATGTGCCACGCATGGCGAAGGTGGTGATGGATATCTGCAAGACCTGCGAGGACGAATGCCGCAAGCATGAGAAGCACAAGCCTTGTCGCGACTGTGCCGAGGCCTGTGCAGCGTGCTACAAGGAATGCGCGAAGGTGGCGGTTTGATCTATTGTGAGGCCGGGGTGTAGCGCCATAACGCAACCAGGAAGATGCACAAACCGAATACAAAAAATCCAGCCATGCCGTAAGCCAGCGTCAACGGGGAGGTCCACAGCAGTGGCGCCAGAATGGCGGCGGTCAGTGCATTGGCGCCGGTTTGTACGACGCCCATGCAGCTTGAGGCGAGGCCGCGCTTCTCAGGGTAGAGATCGAGCGCCAACAGTTGCATGCTGGGCATCGTCAACGCCATGCCGAAGGTATATACAGGAAAGGGCAGGATTGCCCACGGCAGACTTGGCGGCAGCAGCAGATTGCATGTGATGTTGGCGGTGACGGCGATGCCCATGATCAGGTAGCCGAGCACGATGGTGCGGCGCGCACTGAGTCGGCCGGCGAGGCGCCCCGAGAGATAAGCGCCGCCCATCATGCCGGCGACGCCGGGAATAAACAGCCAGGCGAAACCCTGCGGCGAGATGTCGAGATGCTGGATCAGGAACACCGGCGCCGACAGTATGTAGAGAAACATGCCATTGAAATTCAGTGCCATCGAGGTGGACAGGCGCATGAATTCGTTGTCGGAAAACACACTCGTGTAGCCATGCCAGAGATGGCGCGGATGCAGGCTCTGGCGTTGTTCCAGTGGCAAAGTTTCTGGTAGCCAGAGCAGCGTCGCCAGCCACAGGGCAGTGCCGAACAGACAGAGAAAAACGAAAATGCCGTGCCAGCCGAACCAGGCGTGAATCCAGCCGCCGAGAATCGGTGCGATGGCCGGTGCCATGGCGAAGATGATACTGATATGCGCCATCAGGCGTTGTGCCGCTGGGCCGTCGAGCAGATCGCGGACGATCGCCCGGCTGACCACCATGCCGACGCCGGCAGAAACACCTTGCAGCGCACGGCCCAGCCACAGGTATTCGATGCGTGTGGCGAAAGCACAGAACAGTGAGGCCAGCACATACACGGCGAGCCCAGCGAGAATCACCCGGCGCCGTCCCAGCGCATCGGCCAGTGCGCCATGCCAGAGCATCATCATGGCGAAAGGCAGCAGATAGGCAGTCAGTGTCTGCTGCACTTCCAGTTGTGTTGCACCGAGATCGGTGGCGATGGCCGGAAAGGCCGGCAGATAGGTGTCGATGGAAAACGGCCCGATCATCGCCAGTGCGGCGAGAATGACCGGAATCAGCGGCGAAATTGTACCGGCGGATTTCGTCGTCATCAATCGGTAGTCTGCGGCTTGCATCGACGATGCAGCAGCAGGAACAACGCCAGCAGCAGCGACGCGCCGGACAATGTCGCACCGATGTAGAACGACCATGGCACATAGCGGATCACTACTTCGTTGCGCCCCGCCGACAAATGCACCGCTTTACCTAACACCTGCGCGGTATACACCGGCTGGTCGACGCCGTTTACCGTGGCCTGCCAGCCCGGATAGTTTGCATCCGCAAGAAACAGCCAGGCGTCGCGATCGACCGTGACATTCAGCTTGTAACGCATGGCGCTGACGAGGATCTTCTCAATGTGTGGTGCCGCACAAGTTATGCAGGGCAGGCTGGGTACAAATTTTTCCGCAGGCAATTTCTCGACCATCAGAATTTCGTCCTGGGCTGCTTGTAGTGCAGTGAGTGCCTGCTCTGGCGACTCCGCTTCACGCGCTTGCCAATACACCTGGAAACGTGGCTTTGCCGCAGCGTTACGATAGATATAAATATACTGGCTTGGATCCTGCCAGAACGGCGACAGGCCTGGTGCGTTCAGCGGCCCGGCCGAGGAAATATAGCGAATGCCGTAGATGTCGAGCAACCGTAAACCAGGGCGATCGCCCCGCGCTCCCTTGAGCTCCGCCTCGAACAGTGGATCGAGCAATTCTCGCCGCCGCAGTGGCAGGGCCAGCGAGCCATTGATCGAGGGCACGCGCCACTGAAGGCCTGTCGGGAAGGTATTCAGCGCCGCAAGCAGACGGCGGTATCCATTTTCTATCCCTGGCGTCGTTGGCGGCCAGAACACCAACGCACCCCATGGCGAAGTGTCCATGACGTGGTAATCGCGGTAATCCGGTTCGGCAATGATTGCACGAACACTGTCGGGTTGCTCAATGACCTTCCGGTCGTGAAAAACCATCTCGTGCGTATGCAGCAGCGCCGCATCGCCGGCAAGAATCAGTACGGCGCAGGCCGGTAGCCATCGCCGTCGATTGCCTAGGCTCAGCAGCAGGAAGGCCAGCACAATCAGTGTTGGGGCGAGGAAATACCATTTTGAATAGACTGGCGCATAGCTGAAGAAGCACAGATAGGCGAATCCTCCGCCATACAGCATCAGGCCGATACTCGTCAGAGAAATATGTTTTTGTAGTACTCCGCGTAACGCCGGACGCACTGGCCCGGAGAGAACATCAAGTATTGCCGCCGCGGCAACTGCCAGTCCGATCAGTGACGCAGGGATATAGGAATAGGTGCTGCGAAAATAATGTAACCCGGGAATCAAGTGGTAATCGTAGATGACGTAGAAAAGTGGTGAAACGTAGCCTGCGCCGAGATTGAACAGCAGGAAGGCGGCGAGTAGATGTCCGCCGGTACGCGATGGTGTGCGGAAGAACATGGCCAGACTGGCCAGTAACATCGTCACGATGCTGGCCAGATTAAATAAATTGAGGCCTGCAGGATCCTCGCCAAGGTAGAAGTAAAGTAGTCCCTTCAGGTAGAAGCCAAGTTCGCCATGACCGTTGAAATAGACGCCGATGCCAGCGCTGCGTTTCGACTCGCCGACCAGCTCAAACAGCGGCAGTAACTGGATGGCGGAGAGTCCGATCGCCAGAATGACGGCAATCATGCTGCTGACCAGACAGGCGCGCCAGTGCGTGATCAGAAAGATGCGACCTTCGCGCCGGAAAGGTACGGTGACCAGCGATGCCAGTACGTACAGCACGGCTGCATGAGTCAGTTGTGGATAGCCACCGAATACCATTAGTGCAACGGTACCGGAGATTGGTACTGCACGGCGCAGTGAAGGCTGCTTCAGCCAGTATTCCGTCGCGGCGATCAGCCAGGGGATCCACGCCTGTGTCATGGACATCGGCAGATTGTGCTGACTGGCGACCCAGGGGCTCGAAAAAACGACGGCGATTGCGGCGAAGGTTGCCGGCCAACGGCTGATGCCGAGTACCCGGCACAGGCAGAACACACCGCCGCCGCCGGTTGCCATGGACAGAAAATGTACGACACCGAATCCACGTACCGGCTCGAACAACCATGCTGAAAGGATGTTTAGTGGATTGGCGAAACCGCCTTGGCCCTCTGCAAACAACGGATGTCCACCGAAAATCCGGTTCGACCAGAGCAGCGTATCGTGCCCTGCCAAGGCTTGTCCATGCAGCCAGAACAGCGTCAGGCCGTGATGCGCAGAATCGCCGTGGATCAGCAGCTTGCCATCCCACAGTGCCGGTGCCCAGAAATAAACAAGCAGCGTCAGTAGCACGAGCAGGGAACCGCGTCCTTCCGCCAGAGCGGTGAGCAGGGATGCTCTACGGATTCCTGAAAACATGGGCTACCCCGGCAGGAAATAAAGATACGCCATATAAATTACGCGGCGGCACCATGTCTGACATCCGGTTCCGTGCAAAAAGTACACGAAAAAATTGCAGGCATTTCTGGAAAAATTGCAGCAAACATGGAGCGGGTGAAGGGAATCGAACCCTCATATGCAGCTTGGGAAGCTGCCGTTCTGCCATTGAACTACACCCGCGTAGAGCGGCATTGTAAGGCCAGATTCTGAAACGCTCAAATCCCGACGATGGGACTCACATATTATTGCGGTAGGTTCAGATGACCCTGTCGGCGCGCAGCTTTTCCAGTAGTTGTCGTGCGACATCGGCTGGCGCGCCGGTGAGAAATTCGCAGTTACCCTGAACTTCGGGGACGAACTGACGCATCAGAACGACGCCGGGCTTGAGTTCGTCGGCGGAGAGACCGAGCGACGCAGCGCTGATTTCAACCGGCACCATCTTGCGTGCAGCCATTTTCGATTTCGCGCTGGGGAAGCGCGGCACACCGATCTCGTTGCTGACTGTCACCACGGCGGGCAGCACACCTTCGACGACTTCGTCGCCATCGGGAGTGGCACGCGTCACCTTTAGCGTACTGCCGTTCAGGGCGACATCGCGCGCCAGCGGGGCAATCGCCATGCCGAGTTTCTCGCCGATCAGGATCGGCACCACGCCTTGATCGTCGTCGGAGGCTTGGCGGCCGCACAGCACGAGGTCGGCACCGCCGCTGCTCTTGATCCAGGCGGAGAGAATATTGGCGATCACCTGACCATCGAGTTCGACACCAGCAGGATCGATGGCGACGATTTCATCGGCACCGAGTGCAGCGCAATGCTTGAGCAGATCCTTGAGGTCGGCACCGATCGATACAGCGACGATCTTGCAGTCGACACCCGCGTCGCGCAGACGCAGCGCGGCTTCCATCGCCTGTTCGTCGAAGCCGTTGATCAGGCGTGGCACGGCAGCGACGTCGGGCGTCTTGCCGTCGGCGGCCATTTTCAGCTTGCCAGCCAGCGCGTAGTTATTGACGGCGCTTGGATCGAGCACTTCTTTGACGCAAACCACGATACGCATGTTTTCACTCCCAGCCCGCATGGGCCTCATTCATGAAGGATATTGTTAGTTACTTGGGTTGCTGCGATGACATGTCGTCCAGAAACAGACTGTCGGCATCGCACCAGACTGACTGATGCAGGTAACCCTGCGGTTTTACCGTCAGTTCGGCCAGCAAATACCAGCGCCAGGCGTATTTGCCATAGTCGCGGTAGTAGCCTGTCAACTTGCCGACGAAGTCCTGCCGACCTGCATACTTGGTACCGACGATCGGTGCACCGCCATCGCATTCAGCCTGGCGGCCCTGCATCTCGGGAGCGAAACCACTCACGAAATCCAGCCCTTCGAGGGCTGGTTGCAGGGCGTCTGCCGCGTTCTGACTATCAGGCGCTGGCGAATCGATCGAAGACATCGAGCGCTTCTTCGACAATGTCGGAAAGGATCTGCCGCGCCGGCTTCATTTCCGTCACATAGTGGATGCCCTGACCAGCCGCTTCGGTCATCAGATCCTTGCGCTGGTAATCGAGCGAACCCTGGATGTAATTCGACGACAACATCATCTGCAATGGCGGCTTCAGCGGCTCAGGAGCGCCTGGTGCCAGCCACTCATCGTGCCATGGGCAGCGCGTGGTGCGCATAGTGTAGCCGGAGATGCAATTGGAATACATGGTGTCATCGGTCTCGGCTTCGATCAGGCGCTCCTTGAGCGGCAGATTGACGTCGGATTCACGTGAAGCGAGCCACAGCGAGCCGGTCCACACGCCGTCGGCGCCGAGTGCCAGAGCAGCGGCCAGGTGACGGCCGGTGGTCACGCCACCAGCGGCGAGAACCGGAACGCCGGTACCACGCGCCTGGTCGACAACCTGCGGGACGATCGAGAAGGTGCCGATGTTGCCAGTGTGACCGGCTGCATCATAGCCTTGGGCGATGATCACGTTGGTACCCGCGGTGATTTGTTTCTTGGCCTGGCGTGGCTTGCCGACGAGGCCCCAAACCTGCATGTTGAGTTCATGGGCGCGCTTCAGCAGGAAGGCCGGCGAGCCGAGACCGGAGGCGAACACCGGAACGCGCTCGTCGAAGATCACTTCGAGCTGGGCGAGGGCACGCTTCTGGTCAAGACCGCCCCACTGGTGAAGATTCGGCGCAACTTTGGGATCGGGTACGTTGTATTTTTGCTTGATGTGCTGTTCGAAGTCGCGATGCGCCTGTGGAATCATCGCCAGCAGTTCGTCAACAGTTTTGCTTTCCGGAACGGAAGCAGGCAGCACCAAGTCGATACCGAAGGGCTTGCCGCCGATGCGGTCGCGAATCCACTTGATGTCAGCAGCGATCTCGTCGGGCGTGTGCATCGCCTCGCCGAGTACGGCAAATCCGCCGGCGTTGATGACCGCCACGGCAACGTCCTTGCAGTGGGTGAAGGCGACGACCGGATACTCGATGCCGAGTTTGTCGCACAGGGGGGTATGCAGGGGACCGCTCATTTATTCGCTCCTAACAAAACAGGTTATACCTGTCAGCATCGACAAAAATGGATTTACAGGTTTCTGGTTTCTCATGCTCGGCACCTGCCATGATCATAGTAAATTCATGCGGCTCCGGAAATATTGGGCTGGTTTCTTATTTGTCCAACCGAGTCCGAGCGACAATCTATCTCAAAACAAAGTCTCTGCGGATAGTCATGTGCCAAGATGGCCCGAAATGAAATCTGATAGGCCAAATCAGATTCGCCGGGGGTTGCCTGAAAGCCCGGATCGTCATAGACTGCCGAGTCTGTTGCGGGGTGTGCAGGTACTCGGGATTGGCTGAAAATTTCCCCAAAAACGGTGCACACCCTCCCCCATTTTGCAGTCGACTGATCTGGAAATCGCCATGAAATCGGCATCCTTTGAATACCGCACTCCGGCTACTCTCAGCGAAGCCGTGACGCTGCTTGAAACCTTCGAAAACGACGGTGTCGATGTCAAGATTCTTGCCGGTGGGCAGAGCCTTATCCCCATGCTGGCTTTGCGTGTCGCGCGTCCCGAGGTACTGATCGATCTGCGTAAGCTGAAGGAACTCGATTACATCCGCGAAGACCAGGGCATGATTGCCATCGGCACCATGACCAGCAAGCATGCTGCGGCTGTCTCTGCGCTGATCGAAGCGAAGCAGCCACTGTTCCATGCTGCCACGCAACTGGTTGGTCATCGGCAGATCCGCAATCGCGGCTCAGTCGGCGGCTCGTTCGCGCATGCCGATCCGGCTTCCGAATATCCGGCCGTGGCGCTGGCGCTTGGTATGGAGATGAAAGTCGTCGGCCCGCAGGGTGAGCGCCTGATTCCGGCTGCGGAGTTCTTCGTTACTTACATGACGACGAGCATGGAAACCAACGAGATTCTTGCCGAAGTCCGCATGCCTCTTCTGCCGGCCGGTAGCGGCTGGTCGATCAAGGAAGAAGCGCGTCGCAACGGTGATCTGGCACTGGCCGGCGTCTGCGTTACACTGAAGAAGGTCGGCGGTGTTTGCGCTGAGGTGAAAATCGCTGCTTTCGGCGTCAATCCTACCGCCGTGCGTCTGACTGCTGCGGAAGATGCCCTGAAAGGTCAGGCGCCAACTGCTGAGAACTTCGCACGTGCGGCCGCAGCCGGCGCAGCAGCGCTGAACGAGCCGATGTCCTGCATCCATGCCTCTTCCGAGTATCGCCGTCAGCTGGTCAAGACACTGACCGAGCGCTGTCTGATTGAAGCCAATACCCGGGCAGCATAAGCTCATCCATAAGCAAGCGTAAAAAGTACACAGTACATAGAGACATAGAGGTTACCCGATGACGACCAAACACAAGATCAGCCTGTCGGTGAACGGCGTGCGCTATGAGCGCGAAGTCGAGGCACGTCTGACGCTGGCCGATTTCCTGCGCCACGAGCTCAACCTCAGCGGCACCCACGTCGGTTGTGAGCACGGCATCTGCGGTGTTTGCAATGTCCTGATCGATGGTGCTTCCGCGCGGTCCTGTCTGACCTTCGCGGTGCAGGCCGATGGTGCCGATATCACCACGGTGGAAGGACTGCGCAACCGCCAGACCGGCCAGCTGCATCCGATCCAGTCTGCTTTCATCGAAGCACACGGCCTGCAATGCGGCTTCTGCACACCGGGCTTCATGATGACCACCCTCGAACTGCTCAAGGAAAATCCAAATCCGTCCGAGGAGGAAATCAAGGAAGCGCTCGGCGGCAATCTGTGCCGCTGTACCGGTTATCAATCCATCATGGAGTCGGTCAAGCTGGCCGCCACCAAATTGCGCGAACAGCAAGGCGCCTGAGCACGAGGTACGTACCAAAATGTCCATCCCCACCCTGCCCGAACAACTACCGACCAGCGCAATCCGCTACATCGGCAAGGAAGTCAAACGTGTCGAAGACCCCTCGCTGGTCACCGGCGAGACTGAGTTCATCGACAACGTCAAGCTGCCGAACATGTTGCATGCGGCGATCCTGCGCAGTCCACATCCGCATGCGCGCATCGTTTCGATCAACATCAAGGCAGCCGAGCAGCTTGCTGGTGTGCATGCCGTATTGACCGGCGATGATGTCAAGGCATGGAGCAATCCCGGTACTACCGCGCCGGAAGGCTGGGGTAACTATTGCATGGCCGTCGGTAAGGTGCGCTTCGTCGGCGAGCCAGTGGTTGCCGTCGCCGCCGAGAGCCGCTACCTGGCCGAGGATGCGCTGGAGTTGATCGAGGTCGAGTATGACGTTCTGCCCCCGGTGCCGACGCCGGCTGTGGCGATGGCCGATGGTGCGCCGGTGGTGTTCGAGGAGCGCGGCAGCAACATCATCCTGAAGAAGGATTTTGTTTGGGGCGAAGTCGATCGTCTGTTCGCCGAAGCTGATCATGTGATCGGTGACAGCTTCCGCTGGAATCGCTGCGGTGCCAACCCAACCGAGACTTTTGGCTGCATTTGTACATGGGATGTTGTCAATCACGAGTTGACCTGCCGTGGCGCCTATCAGGCACCTCGCTTCTTCGCCCTTGGTCGTGCCACGGGACTTAACCTGCTGCCCAACAAGGTCAAGCTGATCAGCCATCCGCAAGGCGGCGGCTTTGGTGGCAAGGGCGGCCCGCGCGGCACTGATATCGCTGCACTGCTGTCACGCAAGGCCAACGGTCGGCCGGTCAAGTACATCGAAGACCGCATGGAATACCTGCTGGCCGGTGGCGGCCAGTCGTGGGACCGTTATTACGATGCCGAACTGGCTGTCAAAGCTGATGGTACCGTCACCGGCTTCCGCGTCAAACTGATCGATGACCAGGGCGCCGGCTGTGAAGGCTACGGCACCATCTCGGTGGCCAAGCCGATCGCGGCATTCACCGGCCCCTATCGCATCGAAGCCGCGTCGTACGACACGACCATCGTCGCTACCAACCGTGCGCCGACTTACCCGTATCGTGGTTACGGCCCCCCTCCGCACTTCTTCGTGCTCGAATCATTGATGGACATGGCCGCGCGCAAGCTGGGCATGGACCCGGCCGAACTGCGTCGCAAGAACTACATCCGCCCCGAACAGTTCCCCTACACCATCCCGAGCGGCAACGAGTATGACAGCGGCAATTATGCGGCGGTGCTCGACAAGCTGCTCGACATGTCCAATTACAAGAAGCTGCGCGAAGAACAGGCCGCAGCGCGTGCTGCCGGCCGCCTTGTCGGGATTGGCGTGGTCAGCACTGTCGAACCGGGCGTTTTCGACTGGAATGTTTACTCCGCCGTCGGCGTGCCCGGTGTCGGTGTGCCCGAAGGCGCGCGCGTCGCCATTGATGTGTTCGGCGGCATCACTGTCATCGTCGGCTTCGCCCTGCAGGGCCAAGGCCAATACACCGTCGCAACGCAAGTCGCTGCCGACTACTTCGGCGTCGACATGGGCATGGTCAAGGTTTCCATGGCCTCGACCGACGTTGCTCCACCGCATTTCGGACCGGGCGGCAGTCGCCTCGGTGTGGCCATCACCGGTGCCGTTCTCGGCGCCTGCGAAAAGCTGCGGGACATTTTTACCCAGGTCGTCGCCGGCCTGATGCAAACCACACCCGACCAGATCGAGCTGATGGATGGCCGCTTCCGCCTCAAGGCGATGCCGGAAGCCGGTATGGCACTGGCCGAAGTCGCCGGTACCATGCTGTTCCGCAGCGATTTGCTGCCGCCGGGTATCGAACCCTGTCCGGAAGCCACCTCGGTGTGGACTGCGCCGAACCGCAACATGCCTGACGATCAGGGCCGCTGCCGTAGCTACCTGACGGCCGCCAACGCTGCGCACGTGGCGATGGTTGAAATCGATCGCCAGACCGGCCGCACCAATATCCTCAAGTACTTCCTCGTCGACGACTGTGGCACGCGCCTTAATCCGGCCAACGTTGAGGGGCAGATCCAGGGCGGTGTGGCGCAGGGCGTTGGCGCAGCGTTGTTCGAGGAGTACGTCTACAATGATGAGTGCCAGCCACTGGTATCGACCTTCGTTGATTACCTGATGCCGACGATTCACGAAGTGCCGATGACCGAGAAGGGCGCCGTCTGCACGCCATCGCCCTTTGCACCGCTCGGCGCCAAGGGCTGCGGCGAGGGTGCGATCCACACGACGCCGGCGACGCTGATGTGCGCGATCAACGATGCACTGGCGCCGCTCGATCTCAAGATTCATGAGACGCCAGCCTCGCCACACCGCCTGTGGAAGTTGTTGCAGCAGGTGAAGTAAGTCGGAACCGTAGGTCGGGTTACGCTGCACTAACCCGACCTATAAAATCGGGCATCAAGTTCCTTCCCCTAAAGAGGTATTTCAATGGCATTTCGCGTCGAAACCGCCCTGATGGGACCGGACACCGAACAATACGCAGGTAATGGTCAGAACCGTCCGTCCCTGGCGAGCATCGCTGCGGTCGCACGGCAGATGGAGGACATCGGCTACGATGGCCTGACCTCGCCGGAATCCGGTCATGATCCCTTTTTGCCGCTGATGATTGCCGCCGAGCATACGCAGCGCGTCAAGCTCGGCACCAACGTTGCCGTCGCCTTCCCGCGCAGCCCGATGGTTACCGCGCAACTCGCCTGGGATCTCGCCAACTATGCCGGTGGCCGTTTCACACTGGGCCTTGGCAGTCAGGTCAAGGGCCATAACGAGCGACGTTACAGCACGGCGTGGCCAAGCCCGCCCGGGCCACGCATGCGTGAGTACTTGCTCTGCCTGCAAGCCATATTCCAAAGCTTCCAGAACCCTGCCAAACCAGCCTATTTTGAAGGCGAGCATTACCGCTTCACCATGCTGCCGCCCTTCTTCAATCCTGGCCCGATCGATTATCCCCGCGTGCCGCTCTACGCCGCCGCCGCCAATCCCTACATGGCGCGTCTTTCCGGTGAGTTGTGCGAAGGTCTGCGCCTGCATCCAATCGCCACCTTCCGTTACACGCGCGAAGTGATTCTGCCGGCAGTCGCCGAAGGCGCTGCGCGCAGCAACCGCGACATGGCCGCCTTCGACCTGATCGGCGCGCCCTTCATGGCGCTTGGCCGCAATGAGGAAGAACTGGAAAAATCGAAAAATGCGCTGCGCAAGCAAATCGCCTTCTACGCTTCGACACGCTCATACCATACGGTGCTTGATCATCACGGCTGGGACGGCCTCGGCATGAAGCTGCATGGCCTTTCGGTTGCCAACAAGTGGGCCGAGATGCCGGCATTGATTACCGATGACATGCTTGAGGAATGGGCTGTCATCAGCACTTACGACAAGCTCGCCGATGCCATTTGTGCCAAGTCCGCCGGTGTTTTCAACACCGTGACGCTGGTGCTGCTCGGCGAAGCGCGCAACGATCTCGAACTGCAGCGCGAGATCATTGCCAGGCTGCATCGGGATTGATGCAATCATTCAATTTGTATTACAGGAACATCGGCTCATGACTCAAATCAAATCCAAACAAGATTTCTCCGCAGGCCCGCTCGCCGGCCTGCGTGTGCTCGATCTCTCCACCATGCTGGCCGGCCCGTATGCCGCAACGCTGCTCGGCGATCTGGGTGCTGATGTGATCAAGATCGAATCCCACTACGGCGACGAGAGCCGCCATCTTGGCCCGAAGCGCGGCGACGAGCGTGGTCCCTATCTGAGTCTCAACCGCAGCAAGCGCGACATGGTGCTTGATCTTCAGCAGCCGGATGCACAGGCGGTTTTCGCAAAAATTGCCGCAACTGCCGATATCGTTGTTACCAATGTGCGCGAGCCGGCAATGAGCAAACTCGGCATCAACTACGAGCAGATCAAAAAGTACAGGCCCGACGTCATCTGGATCTGGGTAACCTCATTCGGTGCCGATGGCCCTTACGCCGGACGGCCTGGCATCGACTTTCTTGCCCAAGGCTACACGGGTGTATTGACGCTGAATGGTGAACCAAAAGGTGCGCCGGTGCGTACCGGTTTTCCGGCGGTGGATGTGATGACTTCTTTGCTGGTCGTCAATGCCGCACAGGCGGCACTGCGCGTACGTGATGCCACCGGCGAGGGGCAGCGCATCGAAGTTTCGCTGCTCGATGCTTTAATGCATGCCCAGGCCAGCTCCATCGGCGGCTATCTGGCAACCGGCGAACGTCCTGCGCGTACCGGCAATCGCAGTCTTTATTTTGCACCCTCCGGTGTCTATCCAACCAAGGATGGCAAGTATGTCGTCATCACCACGCCTGGCGAAAAATTCTTCGGCAATATCTGTCGTGCGCTGGGTACTGAGTGGGACAAGGACGAGCGTTTTCACAATATCGATGCACGCCTGGCCAATGAAGATGTGCTTGATCAAGTGATCTCCGAAGGTACGCGCAAATTCACACGCGACGAACTGGTCGAGAAGCTGATTGCCGCCGACGTATTGACTGCACCAATCAACGAGGTCGAGGACGTCATCAAGGACCCACAGATTTTGCATAACAAGATGATCGTATCTACCGAGCATCCGGTGCTTGGCCGTCTCGATGTCACCGGTGTGCCGATCCGCTTCTACGGCACACCGTGCAGCGTGAAAAAACATCCGCCGATGCAGGGCGAACATACACGCGAACTGTTGCTGGAACTTGGCTACAGCGCAGGAGACATTGACGCGTTGATTGCCAAAGGTCTTGCCGCCGACCGCGATGAATTGTTGCGTCTGCGTGAAGCGCGCCGCGCAAAGAAAAAACAATCAGCATGACAAACCGGGGCTCCGCCGCACCCGCCATACGCCAGGAGCCGAGTCTCTACGCCTGGTATGTGTTGGCTCTGCTGTCGCTGACGTATGTTCTGAACTTCATCGATCGGCAGATTCTCGCAATGCTGATCGAGCCGATCAAGAAGGAGTTTGGTGTATCGGACACGGCGATGGGCTTTCTCTCCGGCTTTGCTTTCGTCTTTTTCTATAGCGTTGTCGGCATTCCCATTGCGCGTTGGGCCGATCGCGGCTCGCGCAAGACCATTATCACTCTGGCGCTGATGATCTGGAGCGGCATGACAGCAGCATGTGGATTGGCGCGCAACTTTACCGAACTGGCGCTGCTCCGTGTGCTGGTCGGTGTCGGTGAGGCCGGTGGCAGCCCCCCGTCGCATTTGCTGATTTCCGATTATTTCCCGCAGCACAAGCGTGCCACGGCACTATCGATCTACGCTTGCGGTGTCTATTTCGGTGCTGCGCTGGCCTTTCTCGCTGGCGGCTATCTGCTGAAATATTACAACTGGCGCGTCGCCTTCTATGTCGTTGGCCTGCCCGGTGTGTTGCTGGCGACGCTCGTTGCGTTGACGGTCAAGGAAGTGCCACGCGGCTGGTCGGATAATCGCCAGCGCGAGCAAGCATTGAGCGCCGTCGCACAGGCGCCACTCGGCGAGGTACTGCGTTTTCTGCTTTCACGGCGTGCATTCGTGTTTGTCGTCCTCGCCTCCTCGGTGCAATCACTGGCTGGCTATGGCGTACTGACCTGGGGACCGGCTTTCCTCGGTCGCGTGCATGGCATGCCCTTCGTTGAAATCGGCCTGCATCTGGGCTGGACCATCGGCATCGCCGGCTGTCTTGGTGCGTATTTCGGTGGTTATCTCGCTGATCGCTTCGGTGCCCGGGATGCACGCTGGTACATGCGCCTGCCGGCCATCCAGTCTGTGCTTGGCGTACCGTTTCTGATTGGCTTTGTCCTGTTGCAGGATAAAGAAATGGCGTTACTCTGCTTCATTCCCTTCTATGCGCTCGGCGCCATGTATGTCGGTCCGATGTTCTCGGTGGTGCAGAGTGTGACACCACCGCACATGCGTGCCACCGCAGCGTCGGTCCTGCTGTTCATTGTAAGCATGATTGGTTCCGGCCTCGGCCCGCTATCCATCGGTCTGCTCAACGATCATGTTTTCGGCCCGATCTATGGCGCGCAAGCGATTCGCTATTCGATGCTGGTGATGGGCATGCTCGGCGGACTGGCCAGCATCCTGTTCTGGCAGGCATCAAAAACGCTGCGTGAGGAAATGCATGCTGGATATTAATGTATAACGTAATTCGGAAAGGTTGATCTGATGTATACAAGGACTCTCTGCTTTGTTCTGGCCATGCTGCTCATCCCGTTGGCCGGCTGTGAGCGCAATGAGCCCGCTTCCATTTTTCAGGATACCGATATCACCGGCGCCGAATTCGGCCGTGATTTTTCCCTGACCGATCACACTGGGCAACCACGCCGGCTGGCTGACTACAAAGGCAAGGTCTTGGTGCTTTTCTTCGGCTACACGCAATGCCCGGATGTCTGTCCGACGACACTGATGGGGATGGTTGAAGTGATGAAGCTGCTCGGCAAGGCTGCGGCGAATGTGCAGGTTCTGTTCATCACACTGGACCCTGAGCGCGACACCAAGGATCTGCTCGCTGCCTATGTGACACAGTTTGATCCTTCATTCGTCGGGCTGTATGGCGATAAGCCCACTACGGCTGCAACGGCGTTGGGATTCAAGGTGTTCTTCCAGAAGCAGCCGGGCAGCACACCGAAGACCTACTCCATTGATCACAGCGCCAACAGCTACATCTACGATCCGCAGGGAAAGCTGCGGCTATACGTCAAGCACGGTGAAGAGCCAGCCAAAATTGCTGCTGACATCAAGCTTCTGCTGGACGGCCGGTAGCGTACAAAAATGCGGGATGTGAGACGCTTGACGCGTCGCATTACGACAATTTCTTGCGCAGCAGATCATTCACCTGCTGCGGGTTGGCCTTGCCTTTGGTCGCCTTCATCGCTTGGCCGACCAGTGCGTTGAAAGCCTTTTCCTTGCCGGCGCGAAATTCCTCTACCGATTTCTGATTGGCCGCCAGTACTTCGTCGATGATGGCTTCGATGGCACCAGTATCGGTGATTTGTTTCAGACCCTTCGCTTCGATGATGGCATCAACATCATCGCCATCACCATTCCAGAGCGCATCGAAGATATCCCTGGCGATCTTGTTGGAGATGGTGTTATCGACAATGCGTCTGACGATCTGGGCGATCTGTGTCGGCAAAACCGGTGCAGCAGCAATGTCCTTGCCATCCTTGTTGAGGCGTGCTGCAAGTTCGCCCATCACCCAATTAGCGCAGGTCTTGGCGACTCCGGGCATTGCACCGCCTTGAAGTGGAAGGCTCTCGCCTCTTTCCACTGGACCTGGGACTGCTGGTAATCCAGTGAATGTGACGCAATCCTCAAAGTATTTAGCCGCATCGCGTGTCGCTGTTAGCATGGCTGCATCGTACGGTGAGAGGAGATAATCGGTTTCGAAGCGCTGCTTCATCTCGCCGGGCAACTCGGGCAAGGCGGCTTTGACGCGAGCGATCCAGTCTGATGAAATCGCCAGCGGCAGTAGATCTGGATCGGGGAAGTAGCGGTAATCCTGAGCATCTTCCTTGCTGCGCATGGCGCGTGTCTCACCGGTATCCGGATCGAACAGCACGGTGGCTTGCTCGATGCGGCCGCCATCCTCCAGCGTTTCAATCTGCCATTTCACTTCATAGTCGATGGCTTGCTGCATGAAGCGGAACGAGTTGAGATTCTTGATTTCACGGCGCGTACCAAGTGGCCCGCCGGGACGCCGTACCGAAACATTGGCATCGCAGCGGAACGAGCCTTCCTGCATGTTGCCGTCGCAGATGCCGATCCATTGCACCCGCGCGTGTAGCTCCTTGGCATAGGCAACAGCCTCGGTGGAGGAGCACATGTCCGGTTCGGTGACGATCTCCAGCAGCGGCGTGCCGGCGCGGTTCAGGTCGATGCCGGATTTGCCATGAAAGTCCTCGTGCAATGATTTGCCGGCATCCTCTTCGAGATGGGCACGCGTCAGATGGACGATTTTTTCGTAGATCTTGTCGCCCTGCCCGACTTGAATTGTCAGTTGTCCGCCAATCACCACCGGTAGCTCGAATTGGCTGATCTGGTAGCCCTTGGGCAGGTCGGGATAAAAGTAATTCTTGCGTGCAAATACTGAGCGTGGCGCGATTTGCGCATCAACCGCCAGACCGAAGCGGATCGCACATTCGACGGCAGCTTTGTTCAACACCGGCAGCACGCCGGGCAGCGCCAGATCGACAGCGCAGGCCTGAACGTTCGGCGCAGCACCGAAGGCGGTAGACGCGCCGGAAAAAATCTTCGATTGCGTTTTGAGTTGGGCGTGGGTTTCCAGTCCGATGACGATTTCCCACTGCATCACAGACCTCCCGGCATGCGTAAATGCCAATCGGTGGCTTGCTGATAGCGATGCGCCACATTGAGCATGCGCGCCTCATCGAAATAATTGCCGATCAGTTGCAATCCTACCGGCATATTGCCTGCGCCGAAGCCACAGGGGATGGACATGCCCGGTAGACCGGCAAGGTTGGTGGAGATGGTGTAGATGTCAGACAGATACATCTGCACCGGATCGTCGCTTTTTGCGCCGAAGGCGAAGGCCACACCCGGTGCGGTCGGGCCGGCGATGATGTCGCAGTGCCTGAAGGCTTCAGTGAAATCGTTAGCGATCAGGCGGCGGATTTTTTGCGCCTGCAGATAGTAGGCATCGTAATAGCCGTGCGACAACACATACGCCCCGATCAGAATGCGCCGCTTGACCTCGGCGCCAAAGCCCTCGGCGCGGCTCTTCGCATACATGTCGGCGAGATCAACATATTCAGCAGCGCGATGACCGTAGCGCACGCCATCGAAACGGGAGAGATTAGAACTGGCCTCAGCCGGGGCGAGTACATAATAGGCAGGGACCGACAATCCGGAGTTCGGCAAACTGACCTCGACGGTGGTTGCGCCGAGCCTGCGGTATTCGGCGAGTGCTGCGTCGACAGCGGCACGCACATCATCAGCCATACCGGCGCCGAAAAATTCCTTCGGCAGACCAATCCGCAGACCGCGCAGGTCTTGCGATGGTTTCCCCAGGTCGCGTGTGTAATCCTCGACCGGGCGTTCCAGCGAGGTCGAGTCGCGGCTGTCGAAACCGGCCATGGCGTTGAGCAGCAGCGCACAATCGTCGGCCGACTTGGCCATCGGCCCGCCTTGGTCGAGCGAAGAGGCGAAGGCGATCATGCCATAGCGCGAGACCACGCCGTAGGTCGGTTTGAGGCCGGTGAGTCCGCACAGGGCAGCTGGCTGACGAATCGAGCCGCCAGTGTCGGTGCCGGTGGCCGCCGGGGCGAGGCGTGCGGCGATGGCGGCGGCTGAGCCGCCCGATGAGCCGCCCGGCACGCGGCCCGTATCCCAGGGGTTTTTCACCGGGCCGTAGAACGAGGTTTCGTTTGACGAGCCCATGGCGAATTCGTCCATATTGCACTTGCCCAGCGTAACCATGCCAGCAGCATTAAGGCGGTCAACAACATGGGCATCGTAGGGACTGACGAAATTTGACAGCATCTTCGAGCCGCAGGTGGTTAGCCAGCCCTCGGTGCAGAAGATATCCTTGTGGGCGAGTGGAATGCCGGTCAGCGGACCGCAATCCTTGCTGCCTGCCGCAAGGCGAACATCGGCGGCACGCGCCATGGCCAGCGTCTTGTCGGGGTCGACAGTGATGAAGGCATTCAACACCGGATTGAAGCGCTCAATACGGTCAAGAAATAGCTGTGCCAGTTCGACGCTGGACACCCGTTTCGCCGCCAGTGCTGCGCCGAGTTCACGCAGACTGGCCTGGATCAATGTCGGTGCGGCACTCATTCGATCACCTTCGGCACGAGATACAGACCGGCCTCGATTTCCGGCGCGATGGCCTGGTAGGTGGCGCGGCGGTCGCTTTCGGTGACGACATCCTCGCGCAGGCGCTGCGCTGCGTGGCCATTGGCTACAGCATGGGCCATCGGTGCGATGCCGGTGGTATCAACGGCCTGTAACTGCTCGATCAGGCCGAGAATGGCATTGAGCCGGTCGCGGGTCTGCGCAGCTTCGGCGGGAGAAAGTTCGATGCGGGCGAGGCGCGCGATGCGCTCCACCTGGTCAGGATTCAGGGACATGCGGGAGCCTGGAAGACTTAAATCACAAGGCATTATAGGGTATCATAAGCCCCTTTCCTTCGCAGCCTCCTTTCGGAAAATGGAGAGTGCGAAAGACGTTTTTATCGCCCTGTTTTTTGTCATCTCATTTATTGATCGGAAGCTCTCGATGTTCAGTTTTTTGCGCTCCTATTTTTCCACCGACCTGGCCATCGATCTGGGTACGGCAAATACGCTGATTTATGTGCGTGGTCAGGGAATTGTCCTGAACGAGCCGTCGGTCGTGGCGATTCGTACTGAAGGCGGGCCAAACGCCAAGAAAACCATTCAAGCTGTCGGCATGGCCGCCAAGCAGATGCTCGGCAAAACACCCGGCAACATTACTGCCATTCGGCCGATGAAGGACGGCGTCATTGCCGACTTCACTGTCACCGAGCAGATGCTCAAGCAGTTCATCAAAAAGGTGCATGACACGCGTCTCTTCTCGCCAAGTCCGCGCATCATCATCTGCGTGCCCTGCGGCTCGACCCAGGTGGAGCGTCGCGCCATTCGAGAATCGGCGATCGGCGCCGGAGCTTCGCAGGTGTATCTGATCGAGGAACCGATGGCCGCAGCGATCGGTGCCGGTATGCCGGTCGCCGATGCCACTGGCTCTATGGTTGTCGATATCGGCGGTGGCACCACGGAGGTTGGTGTGATCTCGCTGGGTGGTATGGTGTATTCCGGCAGTGTGCGCGTCGGTGGCGACCGCTTCGATGACGCCATCATCAACTATATCCGTCGCAACTACGGCATGCTGATCGGCGAAACCACCGCCGAGATGATCAAGAAGCAGATCGGTTCGGCTTTCCCGGGCTCCGAAGTCAAGGAGATGGAAGTCAAGGGACGCAACCTTGCCGAGGGCATTCCGCGCAGCTTCAATATCTCTTCGAACGAAATTCTTGAAGCGCTAACCGATCCACTGAACGCTATCGTCTCCGCCGTCAAGTCGGCACTCGAACAGACGCCGCCGGAACTTGGTGCCGACATCGCCGATAAGGGCATGGTGCTGACCGGCGGTGGTGCATTGCTGCGGGATATCGACCGTCTGCTGATGGAAGAAACCGGATTACCGGTAATCGTCGCTGACGATCCGCTGACTTGCGTCGTGCGCGGTTCTGGTTTGGCGCTGGAAAAGATGGACAATCTGGGCAGTATTTTTGCCAATGAGTAAATTGTGCAAGGCGTGAGGGGAAAATGGTGAGGAGCGACATGCTGCCCAAGACATTTTCTCCACACACTTCATCCCTCACCCTTTACTAATACGCCATGTCTGTTGCCGGGCACCAACCGCCACCATTTTTCAAGCGCGGACCGGCGCCGCTGTTGCGGCTGATTTTCTTTTCATTTTTGTCGATTCTGCTGCTGGTGCTCGACCTGCGTTTCCACATGCTCGAATGGACGCGTCAGGGTGTCGAACTGGTCGCCTATCCATTGCAGTTGCTGGCGTATGCACCGATGCAGGGACTCGGCCACGGCAGCGACTATTTCGCCAGTGTCGTCACGCTGGAAAAGGAAAATTCCGGACTGCGCCGCCAACAACTCGGCACTGCCAATCGGCTGCTGCGCCAGGAGCATCTCGAACTGGAAAACCAGCGCCTGCGTGCCTTGCTCGATATGAAACAGCGTCAGTCGGTCGGCGGTCAGGTGGCAGAAATTCTCTATGCGGCGCACGATCCGTTTACACGCAAGGTGATTCTCGACAAGGGTACGCAGCAGGACATTACCGCTGGCCAGGTAATCGTCGACGAACTTGGCGTGATCGGCCAGGTGACACGAACCTTTCCGATGCTTGCCGAAGTGACGCTGATTACCGATAAGGAACAGGCGGTGCCGGTACAGATCGTCCGCAACGGCTTGCGCTCGGTACTGTTCGGCAGCGGTGACGGCAATCTTGAATTGCGCTTTCTTGCCGCCAATGCCGACGTGCGCGAGGGCGACACGCTGGTCACCTCCGGCCTCGATGGTATCTATCTGGCCGGTCTGCCGGTCGCCACGATCAAGCATGTCAACCGCGACGCCACCTATGCCTTCGCTCGAATCCAGTGCGAACCGATCGCCGGCGTCGAGCGTCATGGTCTGGTGCTGGTGCTGGGCCGCCGCGAAGCACTGCCGCCGCCGCCATTCGAAGCAGAAGAAAACGACAAACCACTCAGAAGCAAGAAACAGAGAAAGTAGCCAGGTGCGCCCATCATGACCCAGCCGACGCATTCCTCGAACCGTATCCTGCGCCCCGTCAAGGGCTGGTTTCTGTCTTCGTCATTGATCCTGGCGATGTTTCTCGATATGGTTCCACTCGGTCGAACTCCCGGCTTTCCCGACTGGGTGGCGCTCGGTCTGGCTTTCTGGTGCGTTCGCGAACCGCTCAGGATCGGTATGGGCACGGCATTCCTGCTTGGCATCGCGATGGATGTTGCCAATGCCAGCGCCATTGGTCAGCATTCACTGGCGTATGTTTTGCTGGCGTATGCTGCCGGCCGGCTGTCACGGCGCATTCTCTGGTTTCCATTATCAATGCAGGCGTTGCATATCCTGCCGCTGCTGCTTACCGCACAATGCATCATGGTCATCACACGCATGATCGGCGGCGCCCAGTTTCCCGGTATGCTGTATTTCCTCGGCAGTTTTGTCGCTGCATTGTTCTGGCATCCGCTGACTTACCTGTTGCTGCTACCGCAGTATCAGCCGCTCGAAAAAGACATGAATCGGCCGATATGAACCATTGCGTAGCGACTCTCGATTCTCTGCTCTCGACTTTCAACTGAACCAAGTGGAATTCAAGAACCCCGAGCAGGAAAACGAACGCTTCCGCCACCGCCTGCTGATCGCCGGCGGCTTCGTTCTGCTGGCGTTCAGCGCACTGTTTGGTCGCTTCTTCTGGCTTCAGGTCGTGCAGCACGATTACTACCAGACTCGTGCTGAGGACAATCGCATATCACTGGTGCCGATTCTACCGAACCGCGGACTGATTCTTGATCGCAACGGTGTCATCATGGCACGCAATTATTCGGCATACACGCTGGAAATCACGCCATCGCGTGTCGCCGATCTGGATACGATGATCGACAGTCTGGCGCAAGTCATCGAAATTCGCATGAAGGATCGCAAGCGTTTCAGGAAACTGCTTGAGGAGAGCAAGAACTTCGAATCGTTGCCGATCCGCACGCGTCTCAGCGACGATGAAGTCGCTCGCTTCATCGCCAACCGTTATCGTTTTCCCGGTGTCGACATCAAGGCACGGCTGTTCCGCCAGTATCCCTACGTCGAATCGGCTTCGCATCTGCTTGGCTATATTGGCCGCATCAACGACAACGACATCGAGCGCATCGAGGACAAGGAGGCCGAGGACAACTATCGTGGCACCGAGCATATCGGCAAGACCGGCGTGGAACAGAAATACGAATTTGACCTGCACGGTCAGACCGGTTTCGAGCAGGTCGAGGTGGACGCGGGTGGCCATGCTGTGCGCTTGCTGTCGCGGATTCCCCCGGTTGCCGGCAATAATCTGACGCTAACCGTCGACAGCAAGCTGCAGGCCGTTGTCGAGCAGGCATTCGGCGACCGGCGCGGCGCGCTGGTGGCGATCGAGCCGTCGACCGGCGGCATCCTCGCACTGGTATCAATGCCCGGCTTCGATCCGAACCTGTTTGTCGATGGTATTGATTCGCAGAACTGGGATGCGCTGAACACCTCGCTCGACAAGCCGATGGTGAATCGTGCACTGAGCGGCGGCTATCCGCCCGGTTCGACCTTCAAGCCCTACATGGCATTGGCCGCGCTGGAACTCGGCAAACGCACGCCACAACAGACGATCTTCGACCCCGGCTACTACAACTTCGGCGGTCACCAATTCCGTGATGACAAGAAGGGCGGTCACGGCACGGTCGATATGTACAAGTCGATCGTCGAATCCTGCGACACCTACTACTACATGCTGGCCAATGACCTTGGCATCGACAATATCGCCGCCTTCATGGGCCAGTTTGGCTTCGGTAGCCGCACTGGAATCGACATCGAAGGCGAATCGCAGGGCGTCCTGCCTTCGCCGGCATGGAAGAAGAAGCGCTTCAAGCGACCCGAACAGCAGCGCTGGTATGCTGGTGAAACCATCAGCATCGGTATCGGCCAGGGCTACAACACCTACACGCCGATCCAGCTGGCGCAGGCAGTGGCGACGCTGGCTAACAACGGCATCATGTATCGTCCGCATGTTGTCAAGTTCATTACCGATACCAGGACCGGGGTCGTGACGCCGATCGAGCCAAGGCCGTTGCGGACGATTCCGCTCAAGCCGCAGAACATTGAGTTCATCAAGCAGGCGATGATCGGCGTAAACAAGGAAGGCACCGGTGCGCGCGCTTTCGCTGGCGCCGAATATGTTTCTGCAGGAAAAACCGGCACGGCGCAGATGTTCAGTCTGAAAGGCGAGAAATATACTGAAGGTCGCGTCAAGGAGCGGCTGCGTGATCACGCACTGTTCATCGCTTTCGCACCGGCGGATCAGCCGAAAATCGCCCTCGCGGTACTCGTCGAAAATGGCGGGTTCGGTGCTCAGGCTGCTGCACCGATTGCCCGCCAGGTCTTTGACTACTATCTGCTCGGCAAGCTGCCCCATGCACCTGCGCCGACCGACGATACCGAAGAGGAGGAGGATGTCCCTGACGCACCGCCACCGAATCCTCTGCCCGATGACAAGGTAATTGTGCGATGAATATTCGCCACCTCTGGCAACGCCTGGTTGCACCGCTTGATCCGCCGCTGATGCTGATTTCCGGTCTGTTGCTCGCCTATGCGCTGCTGGCCGTCAGCAGTGCCTCCTCCGACCGCATCGGCGCACAGATCCTCAACATGCTTGTGGCATTAACGGTGATGTGCCTGGCCTCCCAGACTTCGCCGCAAAAGCTGATGCGCTTCGCCCTGCCAATTTTTGCTTTTGGTATGCTGCTGCTGATTGCCGTAGCACTGTTCGGCGATATTTCGAAAGGCGCACGGCGCTGGCTTAACCTCGGTTTCATGCGTATTCAGCCCTCTGAAATCATGAAAATCGCCATGCCGCTGATGCTCGCCTGGTACTTCCAGAAACACGAAACACACTTGCGCCTGCGCGAATATGCGGTCGCTGCGCTGATTTTGTTGGTTCCGGTGGCACTGATTGCCCGTCAGCCCGATCTTGGCACGGCGATCCTGGTGCTGGCCGCCGGTTTCTACGTGATCTTCTTTGCCGGACTGCCCTGGCTGGTCATCATCGGCATTGTAGCGGCGGCGGCGGCGGCGACACCGATGACTTGGTCACTGTTGCACGATTACCAGCGCAACCGCATCCTGACACTATTCAACCCCGAGGCCGACCCGCTCGGTAAGGGCTTCCACATCATCCAGTCGACCATCGCCATCGGTTCCGGCGGCATTCTTGGTAAGGGATGGGGCCAGGGTACTCAGGCGCAACTCGAATTCATTCCTGAACGCCATACAGATTTCATCTTCGCTGTGCTTTCCGAGGAGTTCGGCCTGATCGGCAATACCCTGCTGCTGGTTCTTTATGTGCTGCTGATCGGCCGCAGCATGATGATCGCCGCCAATGCGCCGACGCTATTTACACGCCTACTCGCTGGCAGCATTACCATGATCTTTTTTACCTATGCATTCGTCAATATGGGTATGGTTAGCGGCATTCTGCCTGTCGTCGGTGTGCCGCTGCCTTTCATCAGCTACGGTGGCACGGCGCTGGTGACGCTGTTTCTCGGTATCGGCATCCTGATGAGTATCCACAAACATCGCATGCTGGTGCGGAAATAAACATCATTGCTTGCCATCCGGCAGGGGAAAGTATCGTTCCCTGAGTTTGCCGAAGAGTTGATTCAGTTGGTTCAACATGCCGCTGTCCGGATAAAGATGAAAACATATCCTTTGCTCGTCTGCTGTACGCTGGTTCTGCTGCTCGCCGCTTGCAGCGAACCGCGCGAGCCCCATGCACTTTCCGGCGGCGGTGCGCCGCTGCTGACGGGCCAGCCAGCCACAGCACAACCGCTGATCGGTACGCAGATTCCACAACATCCGGGAATGGCTGCGAACGGCAACAGTTACATGCATGCCGACGCCTACAGTTCGGATGCGCATCCCGGGCCTGGCCCGCTCGGCCGCAATCTGCAAAGCATCAGCCGTTCGGGTAGCCGTTATCCTGGTGGTTCCTGCCCGATCGTTACGGTCGACCGCAGCGGGCTGTTGATCGTACTTTGCGCCGACCTCATCAGCTTCGAATTACAACTGCTTGAACCGCACACCCTGAATCTGCTGGCGCGCTACCCGCTGCCATCGCGCCCCTCGACATTCCATGCGCTGATCACCCTCGATCCAGACAAGATCATGTCTGACACCTCGGGGGCCTATTTCTATCTCGACGAGCAGGACCGCGTTGTCTACGCTGACGCCCGGCAACGCATTCAGCGGATTGGCCACCGCAGGAACGCTGCAGGTTTCTGGGAGTTTTACCTCATCGACCAGTGGGATATGTCCAACACGGTGCCGCACGACTGCATCGGCCCGATCAATCTGTGGCCGAAGGGTGAATGCGACCCGATCACCGGCGTCATGCCCGACTATGATGGAAGAATATGGTGGATTACTCGCCGCGGCCGCCTCGGTACGCTGAATCCACAGAACGGTACTGTACGCGCCACGCAACTGCCTAGTGAGGAAATCCAGAATGGCTTTTCAGTGGCGCGTAACGGTGTGTATATCGTTTCCGATTTCGCCATGTATCGCTTCTTCGCTGATGCCGATGGCATGCCAAAGGTTGGCTGGCGGGAAGTCTACGATCGCGGCAGCGGGCGCAAGGTTGGTTCATTGAGCCGGGGCAGCGGCACCACACCGACGCTGCTCGGCGAGCGCTATGTGACTGTCACCGATAATGCCGACGGGCGCATCAACCTGCTTGTCTACCGGCGCGAGCAAGCGTTCAGTGGTCAGCGGCTGATCTGCAAGGTGCCGCTGTTCGAGCAGAACGGTTCGGCCACCGACAACTCGAGTATTGGCTGGAAGCGTTCGATTATTACCGAGAACAATGCCGGCTACCGCAGCGCGTTCGCACAGAAGGATTGGAACGAGGTGGTTGGCGGCATGACGCGCGTCGACATCCGTGAAGATGAATCAGGTTGCGACGTCATCTGGCACTCAAGCGAGCATTCACCTTCGCTGGTTGCCAAGTTGTCGCTTGCCAGTGGGTTGATCTATGGCTACACCTTCGAACAGCGCACCAATGATGAGAACGCCTGGTATCTGACAGCACTGGATTTCACCACCGGCAAGACCGTGTATAAAGCTTTCGCCGGGATCGGATCGAGCTTCGATAATAACTGGTCGCCGCTTACCCTGGGCCCCGACGGAACCGCCTACATCGGCACCTTCCGTGGCCTGGTCGCTTTCCGGGACGGCACACCGCCGCCCGCCAGGTAAGCAGCATTGCCGTCGGCAATGCTGCACCTGATTGTGTTTATTTTACGTCCAGGATGTAATCCACCAGTTGTTCGGCTTCGGCCTGGCTGACCGGCACGCGGTCAGTATCCTTGTTCATTTTCATGTTGCCCCAATGGGTTGTTATTCCGGAAGCATGGGTGCCTACCTGAACTTCCTTGACCAGCATGCGTTTCGCATTCTGTAATCCAGAAAATCGCCGGGCGATATCCTTAAAGGATGGGCCAAACTTTTCTGCACTAAGATCATGGCAGCTAAAGCACTGCTTTTCTTTTGCGATAGCCTCACCGTTAGCTGCCAACGCTGGCCCGGCCACTGCAAATACCGATATCAATGCCACAAAGGATGCAAATCGTTTATTCATGATGTTTTCCTCCAAGGGTGTGATGGTTCAAATGCATGGCTGATTCAGCCGGTACGTCTCAATTCCTGTCAGTTCTCCGCTGTACAGGAAAAGCTGCCTGCCATTCTAGCGCAGCTAGGCATTGATTGGAGTAGGGTTTTATCCGGTCGTCAGGCCGGATTTCTTCATTCACGAGACTGCTGATTGGTAATCCATGGATCCATGGATAAAAGGCGGATGGAAGTTCGCCGATAAGCCGGGTTCTGTCGTGGGCAACCATTCCTCTGGGCCCGCCGTTACCGACGGGCTCTAGCAGCCTACCCGGAAGCGACGCGAGCAGCGTCATTGCTTCCCTATTTGGCCTTGCCCCGGATGGGGTTTGCCGTGCCATCCGTGTTACCACGGATGCGGTGAGCTCTTACCTCGCCATTTCACCCTTGCCTGATCTCCTTGCGGAGCCATCGGCGGTATCTTTCTGTTGCACTTTCCGTCGCCTTGGGCTGCGAAACAGGGCGAACCCTGCGGCGCAACTTATAGCGCCCGGCCGTTAGCCGGCATCCTGCTCTGCGGGGCCCGGACTTTCCTCCAGGCAGCGCAATTGCTCACGCCACCCAGCGGCTGCCTAGCGAACTTCCGGGGTCAATTGTAATGGGTAATCCGCAACAGCGCTATTTGGGAAGAATTTTTTGGGGAGAATTTTGGAAAGACGGCGCAAAAAAACAGCGATGCGCGCAAGACCACTCTTGAAGAATCAGAGCAGAACCATGTTGTCGCGATGAATCAGGGCTTCTTCGTCGAGATAGCCGAGGATAGCTTCGATTTCATTGGTTGCACGCTGTGCGATGCGTCGTGCTTCCGAGCTCGGGTAATTGATGAGGCCGCGCGCAACTTCCTGGCCTTGCGCCGTGCGGCAGGCGACGACAGCACCGCGTTCAAAGTCGCCGGAAACTTGTACAACGCCGATCGGCAGCAGGCTTTTGCCGGCCCGCAGGGCGCAAACTGCACCATCATCAAGTTGCAGACTGCCAGCTAGTTGCAGATGATCCGCAAGCCATTGCTTGCGCGCCGCCAGCGGTGAAGCCGTGGCATACAGCAAGGTACCAAGTTTTTCCCCGTGGGCAAGGCGCAGCAATGCGTCGGGCGCATGTCCGCTGGCAATCAGCGTATCTGCCCCGCTGCGCGCAGCACGCTGGGCGGCGCGCACCTTGGTAATCATGCCGCCCTTGCTGATACCGCTGCCAGCGCCACCAGCCATCGATTCGTAGGCAAGGTCGTCGGCGCGACCTTCGCTGATCAGCGTTGCTGCGGGATTGTTGCGCGGATCGGCACTGTACAAACCTTGCTGATCGGTCAGAATGATCAGTGCATCGGCATCGATCAGGTTGGCGACCAGCGCACCGAGCGTGTCGTTGTCGCCGAACTTGATTTCGTCGGTAACGACGGTGTCATTTTCATTGATGATTGGTACCACCCCGAGTTCGAGCAGGGTGATCAGTGTTGAGCGGGCATTCAGATAACGCATGCGATCTGCGAGATCATCGTGGGTCAGGAGGATTTGTGCGGTCTTCAGACCGTGCTGGGCAAAGCTTGACTCATACGTCTGGCACAGCCCCATCTGACCGACCGCCGCCGCCGCCTGTAGCTCGTGAATCGAATGCGGCCGCACTGTCCAACCGAGGCGCTGCATGCCGGCGGCGATCGCACCGGATGACACGACCACTACCTGACGTCCTTCCGCCAGCAACAGGGCGATCTGCCGTGCCCATTCGGCAATGGCCTCCAACGCCAGCCCCGCACCATTGTCGGTGACCAGCGCGCTGCCGACTTTGACGACCAGGCGCTTCGATTCAGACAGGCGTTTCCGCATGTTCTTCCACTTTCCTTCGGTGTTGCTCAATGTGATCCATTATGGCAAAAGTAAGCTCACGGCAACCGGCACCGTTGATCGCGGAAATTGAGAAAACCTTTTCGACCTTGCCGTAACCATCGACCAGCGCGGCAATTCGTGCAGCGCGCTCATCCTCGGGCAACAGATCAATCTTGTTGACGACCAGCCAGCGCGGTTTTTCGTAAAGAGATTGGTCGTACTTGCGCAGTTCCTCGAGAATCGCCTGCGAATCGCGCAGAGGATCCGCTTCCGGATCGAAGGGTGAAATATCGACCAGATGCAGCAGTAGCCGGGTACGCTGCAAATGGCGCAGAAAGCGGTGGCCGAGCCCGGCACCTTCGGCGGCGCCCTCAATCAGGCCGGGGATATCGGCAATGACGAAGCTGCGGTTATCGTCGACACGCACCACGCCAAGGTTCGGATGCAGAGTAGTGAAAGGATAATCGGCGACCTTCGGCCGTGCCGCTGAAACCGCGCGGATCAGCGTCGATTTTCCAGCATTCGGCAGACCCAGCAGGCCGACATCGGCGAGCACCTTGAGTTCCAGACGCAGCTCGCGGCGCTGCCCTTCCACGCCAGACGTACATTGGCGCGGTGCGCGATTGACGCTTGATTTGAAATGAATGTTGCCGAGTCCGCCCTGACCGCCCTTGGCAATCAGCACGCGCATGCCTTCATGGTCGAGATCGGCGATGACCTCGCCACTGAGCAGATCACTGAAAACAGTACCAATCGGCACCCGCAACAGCATATCCTCGCCACCCTTGCCATAGCAGTCGGCGCCACGGCCGTTCTCGCCGTGCTGAGCACGGAAAATGCGGGTGTAGCGAAAATCGATCAGGGTGTTGAGATTGCCGTCGGCAATGACCCAGATGTCGCCGCCACGACCGCCGTCACCGCCATCCGGGCCGCCGCGCGGAATGTATTTTTCTCGACGAAATGACGCCGAGCCATTGCCGCCATTTCCGGCAATGACTTCAATTCTGGCTTCGTCAAAAAATTTCATGGCTTGCCCGTACCTGATAAAAACAAAAGCCCTACCGCAAGGATAGGGCTTTTATGCCGCATTGCGACGATTACAGTTTTACAACTTTACGACTGGGCCGCAGGAACGATACTGACGATCTTGCGTTTTGCGGCGCCTTTCTGCGAGAACAGAACCGCCCCGTTTACCTTGGCAAACAGAGTGTGATCCTTGCCGATACCGACGTTGTCGCCGGGATGAAACACGGTCCCGCGCTGACGGACGATGATATTGCCGGCGGTTACTACTTCGCCGCCGAAACGCTTGACGCCGAGGCGTTTCGATTCCGAGTCGCGGCCGTTGCGTGAGCTGCCGCCTGCTTTTTTATGTGCCATGGTTCAGGCTCCTTTTGCCGTCTTAACCAGCGATTCCGCTGATTTCGAGTTCCGTGTAATTCTGGCGATGCCCTTGGTGCTTCTGATAATGCTTGCGCCGCCGCATTTTGAAAATCATGACCTTCGGATGCCGACCGTGCGAAATCACCTTGGCCTTGACCGATGCACCGGCAACCATGGGGGCGCCGATCTTGACAGACTCGCCTTCGCCAACCATGAGTACCTGATCCAGGATGACTTCAGCGCCCACATCTGCCGGTATCTGTTCTACTTTGATTTTTTCGCCGGCAACAACGCGATACTGTTTGCCGCCGGTTTTTATGACCGCATACATGATGGACTCCACTTGAAATGGTATTGCAAAGAACCGCGCATTATACACGGGCAAAGTATCAGGGTCAAAGGGATTTTGTGGCGCTATCGGGGTCTTCTCCCGGATACTCCTTTGGCCCGGCAGGCTTGCCGAGCCTACTTCCCGGCGGTTACCAGTTACAATATGCGTCTTCACCGGCAGGAGTCGCGACGGCATGATCGGATTATTCCTGATTACTCACAGCAGCTTCGGCGAGTCGCTGATTCAATGCGCATGTCACGTTCTCAACCGGCGTCCGCCCCAGATTGCGCAGCTCGGCGTGGCGGCACAGGACGACCCGCTGGATGCGCTACCTCTGGCGCGCGAAATGCTGGCACTGGTCGATAAGGGTGAGGGCGTACTGATTCTGACCGATATTTTCGGTGCTACGCCGGCCAATATTGCCCTCAAACTTCTTGAGCCAGGGCGCATCGAAGGTGTGGCCGGGGTCAATTTGCCGATGTTGCTGCGCGCCCTGACCTATCGTGAGAAGGGCATGGAAACGCTGCTTGCCAAGGCCGTCGGTGGTGGCCGGGACGGTATCCTGAATATGTCTGTCGATTAAATCATGCCAAAACTAGAAGCCGAAATCGTCAACAAACTGGGCCTGCATGCACGTGCATCGGCCAAACTGACCGTGCTTGCGGGAAGCTTCCCCTGCGAGATATGGATGGAGCGCAACAAACGTCGCATCAACGCGAAAAGCATTATGGGCGTCATGATGCTGGCGGCCGGAAAAGGCTCGAAGGTTATTATTGAAACCGAAGGTGAGCGTGCCGACGAAGCCTTGCAGGCGCTGCTTCAACTCACTGCCGACAGGTTTGGCGAAGAAGAGTGAAATGACTTTTTCACTTCACGGTCTGGCGGTTTCTCCCGGCATTGCCATCGGCCACGCCCATCTGGTATCGCATGCCACGCGTGAGGTGGCGCAATATCAGATCCGTGAGCGCGATGTGGTGGCAGAGATGTCGCGCTTCGATGCAGCGCTGGCGACCGTACGCGGTGAACTCGAATTGATCAGGGCCGAGGCGCAGACCTCGCCTGGCGCTGCGGCCGAATTGTCCGCATTTGTTGATCTGCAGTCGATGTTTCTCGCTGATCCTTTGCTCGCCGAAGTTCCGCGCACATTGATCCAGGAACGACGTTGCAATGCCGAGTGGGCGTTGGTACAGCAGATGAATCAGCTGTCCGCGCAGTTTGACGAAATGGAAGACGCCTATCTGCGCGAGCGCAAGCAGGACATTGTCGAGGTCGTCGAGCGCGTTCTCAAGGTTTTGATGGGTAAGGTGCGCAAGGTCACGCGGCGCAAGGGTGCCAGCGACGACGATCTGATCATGGTTGCCCACGATCTGTCACCGGCTGACACCATCCAGTTCAAGCAGTTGAAGATCGGCGGTTTTGTCACGGATCTTGGCGGTGCCACTTCGCATACCGCGATCGTCGCACGCAGTCTCGCAATCCCGGCGATTGTCGGCCTGCACCATGCGCGACCGCTGATCCGCGATGACGATCTGCTGATCATCGATGGCACGCGCGGTGTACTGATCGTCAATCCGGATGAGCGCATCCTGCAGGAATTCAAGTTGCGCCAGAGTGAACTGCAGATCGAGCGCAACAAGCTCATGCGCCTCAAATCGGCGCCGTCCGTCACGCTTGATGGTGAGGAAGTTGCGCTGCTTGCCAACATCGAACTGCCGCAAGATATCGAGAAGGTGCGCGAAGTCGATGCTGCCGGCATCGGCCTGTATCGCACCGAATTCCTCTTTATGAATCGCGACGAACTGCCCGGCGAAGACGAACAGTTCGAGGCTTACCGCTCGGTAGTCAAGGCCCTGCAAGGTAAACCGGTGACCATCCGCACCCTCGACATCGGTGCCGACAAGCAGGCACGAGGCCTGCACGGAACAGGGCGCATGGAACCGAATCCGGCTCTGGGTCTGCGCGCGATCCGCTACTGCCTGTCAGAGCCACAGTTTTTTCTCGTCCAGCTGCGCGCCATCCTGCGCGCTTCACACTACGGCAAGGTGCGCTTGTTGATTCCGATGCTGGCGCATGCCTTTGAAATCGAACAGTCACTGATGATGATCGAACAGGCCAAACTTCAGTTGCGTGCGAGCAGAACAAAATTCGACGAAAATATTGAAGTCGGTGGCATGATCGAAATCCCTGCTGCTGCACTGGCGCTCGGCCCGTTCCTCAAGCGTTTTGATTTTCTTTCGATCGGCACCAACGATCTGATTCAATACACTCTGGCGATTGACCGTAGCGACGAGGCCGTTGCCCATCTCTACGATCCAACGCATCCGGCCGTACTGCGCCTGGTGGCCCAGACCATCGAGCGCTGTACGCGTGCTGGTCTGCCGGTGTCGATCTGCGGCGAGATGGCCGGTGATCCACGGATGACGCGCCTGTTCCTTGGCATGGGTCTGCGGCAGTTCTCGATGCATCCCGCGCAACTGCTGGAAATCAAGCAGCAGATACTGAGAAGCGACAGCGCTGTCCTGCAGGCCCCTGTTTCGCGCATGCTGCGTCTTGACGACTCCGATCGCATAGATGAACTGCTGGTAAAACTCAACGCATGAACCCGAAAACCGGCAGTGTGGGCGTTGTCGCCGCACAACTCGTTCATTTCGATGCGCCGCTTGAATTGCGCAGTGGTGGCGTTATACCGTCATACGATCTGGTGTACGAGACCTACGGCACACTGAATGCCGCAAAATCCAATGCGATTCTCGTGTGCCATGCGTTGTCCGGACACCATCATGTCGCCGGCCATTACGCCGATCAGCCGGACAGCCTCGGCTGGTGGGATAACATTGTTGGCCCGGGTCGGCCGCTCGATACCGACAAATTCTTCATCGTCGGCGTGAATAATCTCGGTGGCTGCCACGGCTCGACGGGCCCGTCGAGCATCAATCCAGCAACCGGCAAACCCTGGGGTGCCGACTTTCCGCTGGTGGCGGTCAGTGACTGGGTGCGTGCCCAGGCGCGGCTCGCCGACCATCTCGGCATCGACAGCTGGGCCGTGGTGATTGGCGGCAGCCTGGGTGGCATGCAGGCACTGCGCTGGACGATCACCTATCCGGAGCGCATTCGTCATGCGCTGGTGATTGCTGCCGCACCGAAGCTTTCCGCACAGAACATCGCCTTCAACGATGTCGCCAGGCAGGCCATCCTGACCGATCCGGAATTTCACGGTGGCCATTACTACGAGCATGATGTGCGCCCGGTACGCGGCCTGCGTCTGGCACGCATGCTCGGTCACATCACTTATCTTTCCGACGACCAGATGGGCGAAAAATTTGGCCGCGAACTGCGCAATGAAGGCTTCCATTACGGCTATGGCGTCGAATTCGAGGTCGAGTCGTATTTGCGTCACCAGGGCGACAAATTCGCCGGGTACTTCGATGCCAACACCTATTTGCTGATGACCAAGGCACTCGACTACTTCGACCCGGCGCGCCATCACGGCGGCGATCTGGCCGCCACACTGAAACCCGCACTGGCGCGCTTTCTCGTGGTTTCATTTACCACTGACTGGCGCTTCACGCCGGCGCGTTCGCGTGAAATTGTCGATGCGCTGCTAAAGAATCGGCAGGATGTCAGCTATGCCGAAATAAACAGCGACTTTGGTCATGACTCCTTTCTGCTCGAAGATACCCAGTATCACGCTGTGTTGCGCGCCTATCTGGACAGGGTGAAGTTATGAACCGAAAACTGGATCGCCCCGATTTCGACGTCATCGCTGGCTGGATGCAGCCCTGTGAACGCGTCCTCGACCTCGGTTGCGGCGATGGTGCGCTGCTCAAATTCCTCATCGAGACGCGCGGCGTGAGCGGCTGCGGTATCGATTTCGACGATGCCAATGTTCTGGCTGCAATCAGGAATGGCGTCAACGTCATCCAGAGCAACATCGACGCCGGTCTTGCCGGCTTCGGCGAACGCGCCTTCGACCACGTTGTGCTTTCGCGCACTTTGCAAACCATCCGGCACACCGAAAAATTGCTCACTGAAATGCTCCGCGTCGGCCGCGAGGCGGTTGTCTCGTTTCCGAATTTCGGCTACTGGAAAAACCGCCAGGCGGTCATGGATGGACGTATGCCAGTCTCCGAGGATCTGCCTTACCAATGGTATGACACGCCGAATCTGCGTTTCTTCACCATGCTGGATTTCGAGGATCTCTGCGCCAAAATGCGGTTGCATGTGCGCGAGCGCCAGGTGCTCGATGAAAAAGGGCAGATGATCACCGAGGAGCACAACTTTCTCGGCAGTCTTGCCGTGTATCGCCTGAGCCGGGCTGCGGCGACTTGAAAACTCCGGAGTGGTTCGCCGCCCTGCTGACGCGGCGCATGCTGATCTGTGTACTGACCGGCTTTTCCTCGGGATTGCCGTTGTATCTACTGCTCAATCTGGTGCCGGCATGGCTGTTCAAGGAGGGCATCAGCCTGCGTGAGATCGGTGCCATGACGCTGATCCAGTTGCCCTACACCTGGAAGTTTCTCTGGGCACCGCTACTTGACCGTTATGCGCCGCCCGGCTTTGGTCGCCGCCGCGGCTGGATGCTGCTGACCCAGGGCGGCCTGCTGCTGGTTATCGGCGGTATCGGCCTGCTCTCGCCGCGTCTCGATCTGTCACAGATCGTCATGCTTGCGCTGCTGCTGGCGTTTCTTTCTGCGACCCAGGACGTTGTCATTGATGCGTTCCGCCGCGAAATCCTCAGTGAGCAAGAACTCGGCCTCGGCAATTCCATTCACGTCAATGCCTATCGGATTGCCGGCCTGATTCCTGGATCGCTGTCGATGATTCTCTCCGAGCATCTGCCCTGGTCGCAGGTGTTCGCGATCACCGCTTTGTTCATGCTGCCCGGCATGGTCATGGCGTTTTTGGTGAATGAACCGCAGAAGGTTCGCGTTGCACCCAAAACCCTGCGCGAAGCGGTCGTCGAACCATTCCATGAATTCATCAGCCGCGCCGGTATCAATGAGGCGCTGCTGATCCTCGGCTTCATTTTTCTGTACAAGCTCGGCGACAGTTTATGTACCGCGCTGGCGACGCCGTTCTATCTGAGCATGGGCTACAGCAGCACGCACATCGGTCTGGTCGCCAAGAATGCCGGCTTGTGGCCTGCCGTAATCGGCGGACTGGCCGGTGGTCTGTGGATGACGCGTCTCGGCATCAACCGAGCCCTGTGGCTTTTCGGTGTGGTGCAGTTGCTGTCAATCTTTGGCTTCGCCTGGCTAGCCTGGCAAGGTCCGCAGAGCATCATTGCGACGGCACAATTGGTCGATCTTGCCTTGGTCATCGGCCTCGAAGCGCTCGGTGTCGGCCTTGGCACGGTGGCCTTCGTCGCCTACATCGCCCGCGCTACGCACCCGGCCTATACGGCCACGCAGTTCGCGCTGTTCACCAGCCTAGCCGCCCTGCCGCGCAGCTTCATCAATGCCGCTGCCGGCTGGATGATCGAGCAACTTGGCTGGTTCGGTTTCTTCATGCTCTGCGCGGCGTTGGCTGTGCCCGGCATGCTGTTGCTTCTGAAGGTCGCGCCGTGGCAGAAAAACAACGCATAAAAAAATTCTGCCTGAGCCGTTAACATTTTTGTGGTTCGTCCGTTATGCTTGTTACGCACTCCAATCATTGAAGGGGGCAGCAATGATCATCATGGATATGAACTCAGGCAAAATCATCGAGGATGAATTCGGCGCTTTTGAAGATGAGGTGCTGAATGCCGAATGGCAGTCGCAGCCGTGGCCTGAACTCCAGGTGGGCTTGCAGGAAGCGGCGCCTTCCAGCGGCAAGCATACGCAGGCAGTCAAGGATGCCGAAGCCTTTCTGCGCAACGTCTATCTGAGTCAGGAGTAAGCAGGGATCGAGGCCGGGACATTACGCTTTTACAGCGTATGTAGCCGGTCGCCTGATGTGAACCCCGGTAAGGATCGCGGTAGCCCGCGCCCCAGAGCAATGACCTTGAACAGTTCGCCCATTTCATTCGGTGAAATCAGTTTGTCGACATTGCGCGCCGCACCCAGGTAGGTCTTACCGCCATTGTTGGGCAGGCGGTCGAGTTGTTCAGCGATTCCGCAGTTGAGCAGAAAGCGCGCCTGATTCGTGTATCCGAGAACATCCAGACCGGCATCGAAGCCGGCCTCGGCGATGGCGGTGAAATCGATATGCGCGGTGATGTCGTTGAGCCCCGGCCACCAGAATGGATCGTCATGGGCATGATGGCGATAGTGGCACATCAACGTGCCGCTGCTGCGTTGCGGATGATAGAACTCGGCACGCGGAAAACCGTAATCGATCAGTAGCAACGCGCCGCCGTCCAGGCGGCGGGCCCATTCGCTAACCCAGGCAGATGCGGCGAGGCCAACTTCCGAAATATAGTGACAGGGCGCCCCGATATTCAGCGCCTGCGCCGCCGCGAGCAGCGCTCCCTGCACCGGACGTCGTGCCCAGGCGAAAGCACCCTGATCGTCGAGCGTCACGCCGCGCTCGGTAATAGCCTGCGTTTGAGTGGAATCATCGTCATGCCATTCGACGAGGGCGACCGGCATCGCATCGAGCAGTTCGTTGCCGAGCACCAGCCCGGAAAACCGCTCTGGCAATGCATCGAGCCAGCGGATGCGCTCAAGCAGATGTGGCGCTCTTGCGTTCAGGGTTTCCGCCTGACGTGCACGCAGTTCACCGGACAGATCGAGAATCAGATATTCGTCGGGTAGCTTGCCGATGCGCTCCAGTTCAAGCAGCAGTTCGGCGGCGAGCAGACCGCTGCCCGCACCGGCTTCGAGAATCCGCCGCGCCGAGTGCGCCATGATCCACGCTGCCGGCATCGCCAGCGTGCGGGAGAATAACGGTGTGATTTCCGGCGCAGTGATGAAGTCACCGGCCGCGCCAAACTTCTGCGCACCACCGCTGTAGTAACCGAGCTCCGGCGCATACAACGCGAGTTCCATATAACGTGAAAACGGAATCCAGCCACCAGCCGCAACGATCTCGCCGGTAATTTGTTCACGTAGTGCGGCACTTGCGGCGCGCGCATCGGTGGAAGGTTCAGGCAGGACAGGGCGCGTATTCATGTGCCGCGCATTCTGGCATGCCGCCAACAAAATTAGGGGGAGAGCGATTAACCAAAATCCGTTCGCATTGAGACTGCTTCCTTGACCGGATGGTATAACCAGTCCCGCTGTTGCCCCCAGAGGCTGTGTACTGGCCGGAATCGCATCGAACCAGACGTGAGCCTTCCATCCTGCGAGTTCTCACTCGAATAGAACCGATGGTGATTGCCCGGCGACACAAAAGGTCCATCGCCACCCATGTCTTCCAACACCAGACCGGCCATTGAGAGAGACGTCGGAATGAAAGTCTCAGAGTGGCCTGTCCAGCCTGATTCCAGGGCGGTGTGAATGGTGCGACACGCCGTTCTGGACAACCGTAGCACAGGTAGAAAGGCCCTGATTCTTTCCGCCTCTGGAACCGGGGCTCCTTGCCGAGAAAGACTATCCCACCAGAACCATTGAGGCTCGTGCTCCCAGCGGCGGATATGGCAGCCGATAAGGTCCGCAGTATTTTCGCTAAAGTGCTCCAGGAAATCTGCCCAGGAACCAGCGTAGCGAACATCGTATTCCACGAACCAGATGTATTCATATTCTTTGTGGGTTCGAAAAAACTCCCAGTACACCAGGTGCAGATTTCCGGGTACCACACGATCTCCTATCGCCAGTGGGAACTGCGCTTTCAACTCCGAGAAGTCAAAGAGGCAAATCTGATCTTGTAAATCGGGTGGTGGTTTCTGACTTCCATCGCCAAGCAGAAAGACGTCGCCGTAATTCTCGCCTTCATCACGCAGCTTCGCGAACGCCTGCAGGATGCTCTCTGAATACTGGTGCGTCAGAAATACTATTGCCGTCTTTCTCTTCATTGGTGCTACCTCCACGGGAAGTATAAAACCTCACCTTAAAATGCGAAAATTCCACTCCAATCGACGGCGGATTCAAGTCTGAAGTGCAACGGTGTTTTGGTGCGAGTGTAGCTGCTGCATAAAGGCCTCGTGAGGTGTTTTGAAGCCGAGGCATTTTCTGGGCCTGTGGTTGAGGCAATGCATGGCGA